>VTLG01002237.1_pt1 | contig 47791 bp, 41 predicted proteins | sample 4694571 | NCBI WGS metagenome assembly VTLG01 (sample SAMN12604809, study PRJNA352737) | marine metagenome | biome: ENVO:00000447; feature: ENVO:00000209|ENVO:00000569|ENVO:01000036; material: ENVO:00002151; isolation source: viral sequences binned using virsorter ... | reverse complement strand
AGAGAAGATAAAAAACATTGGGAGCATTTAATTATTGTAGATGACTGTCGTTATCTTAATGAGATTGCATTGTGTAAAGAATTAAATGCACATCTTTGTTTTATAGCACATGGTCCTCGTAAATTAGAGGATCATAATGGAGAATGGAGAAATCATGAATCTGAAGATTGGGCTAATCAAGTTGAACGAAATGGTCAAGACTATGATGTGGATCATTGGATCGAAAATCATAATGGTATTAAAACGTTTGACCGGATAATTAAAAGAATATACAATCAAGTAAGTGCATCTGAAGCTGTTTCTATTTCTAGTATGAAACGAATGATTAATAAATTATTGGATATGTTAGACGATGAAGAAACCAAAGACAGCAATAATTGATGGTGATATTCTAATATATCGTGCATCTTTTTGGGCGGACGTAGAGGGCATTGATGAGCTTCCTGTCCGTCTTAAGCACGATGTAAAGAAGTGGACACCACGGGGCTGCAAGCCTATTGTAGCCCTGTCTTGTCCTCGTAAGCAGAACTTTAGACGTAGAGTCTGGTCAGAGTACAAGGCTCATCGTGATGACACCAATCAACCTGATAGTATTAATTATGCTATTGAGATTGTGGTTGATGATTTTGATATTGTAAAGTATCCTCAGTTAGAGGCTGATGATATTATGGGTATTGAGGCATCAGCTGGTAATGCTATTGCTGTAACTATTGATAAGGATCTTCGCTGTGTCCCCGGCTGGCACTGGAATCCCGATAAAGAAAAGAAACCTATCTGTGTATCCGAAGAGGACGCAGATAGGTTTTTTTATGAGCAATGGATGACTGGAGATACGACCGATAATATACCGGGACTGTGGAAAGTGGGTCCTAAGAAAGCTCAAAAGTTCTTGGATAATACTCCAAAGAAAGATTGGGTAAAAGAGATCCTAGAGATGTATCGTGTCGAAGAGAGGCCAGAACATAAGGGTCGAGCAGGTTTAGATCCCATAAGATTTGCTAAAGCTATGGCTTGGTGTGTTCGTATTCTTCGTGATGGTGAGTATGATAAGTCCGGTCAGCTCATCAACTTATGGAACTTTGGGTATAAAGGAGACAAGAATGGATTCCAAATGTTCTAATTGTGGTTCTACAAATATGGTTCAAGCGGGTGTGTGTTCTGTATGTACGAATTGTGGATCAACGAGTGGTTGTTCCTAATGTATTTTGAAAAATTAACAAGATGTAACTCCTGTGGTCGTTTGACTACAGGAGTTTATATTCATGGACATACTCAATGTTCGTGGTGTAAAGTAAATATAGAGCCCTGCTGTCAGGGTCAGGAGAATATTCATGCCGTATGTAAAAGAGACAATCCTCAACAAGGCACAGAAGGCCGTAAAGTTAACTGATGCTGAATTATCTATTGTTATTGGACATTTACTTGTAGAGATTGAGGAGTTAAAGAATGAACTCAAAGAAGTTTCCGTTAATCGACAACCTCGTACCAAAGCTGTTAAGCGAAATGTACCCGCCACTGGAGTATCAGGAGAAAGTAACTCGTGAGGAGTGGGCATTTCGTGGGGGGCAACGAGATATTATTAGAAAATTAGAAACAATTATTAAGCAGCAAGAGAAAGGAGGCCGCTAATGTCACATACACCATTTCATGTATTACAAGAACGTAGAGACGAATTTTTGGCTCGAGGTAAAGAAATATATGAAGCACAACAAGGTTTAACAGGCGGCTATGCTGGTGCGTTTGCTGCACAATCAGGAATGTTACCTGAGTTAAGTGCATCAGATAAAGCGGCCTTATTAGCCTATCAATCTTCTGGTCGTCTTCGCCAAGATTTTCCAGGATCGCCTTCAAGAATTGGTATTGGTGGTTTTGGTGGTTTTTTTGGTATTGGAGGGGCTCTTTTTAGTGGTAGCAAACAAGGTCTTGTAAAAGATTTTAAAGGTTATTTAGGTAAACAAGGTTTTTCTAAAGAAGAGCAATTAAAATTTTTTCAAGCTTTAGATAAAGATCCTAAAGAATTTTTTGGCGATAAAATGCCTGCAGAAAAAGGCGAACAAATTAGATTTTTAAAAGAATATTTTAAAGAGGCTCAGGATTTATATCAAGCATCGGCAGATACCGAAAGAGAAATGATTAGAGAAGAAAGAGCATCTAGAGAACAGGCTGAGTTTGATAAAGCTCAACGTGAAGCATTTGGATTAACTGAACAACAGCAGGGTGAATTAGCTGATCGTGAACGTAAGAAACAACAGAGCCAACAATATTTACAGTCTCGTGGAGGTGTAAGTTCGCGTCAGGCTCAAAGGTCTGGAATGGTTATGATTCCACAGGCTAGACCAGCATAAGGAGAATAGAATGGGTTTAACAGGTAGAAGTGCAAGAAAGAAAGCTAAGCGGCAAGCCGCAAGAGATAAAGCTTTTGCTGAATTTAGACAAGGATTAACTAAAAAATTCCGTGAAAGATTTATGTCTAATCAAGAACGTCGACGACAGTTTATGTTTGGTGGAGTTGTTGCAGAGTATCGTACAGATCAACAGAATGCAGAGCGTGCAGAGTTTGATGTTAAATCCAGACAAATGGCAGCAGATAGATTGGCAGAACAAATGTTAACAGAATCTCGCCAAAGTTATAACCCTAAGAAACAATCATTAGGTATGTTACGAGTACCTAGAAGGAGGATGAGCTGATGGGATTTGGTGGTATTGGATATGATCCTGCTGCACAACGAGAAATGATGGCAGCAGATTTAGAAAGAGAAAGAGCTAATAGAAAACAAGATCAAGAAGAAGCTCGCAATGCTCGATTGGAAGAAGAAAAACTTCGATTATCTTTGGAACGTGCTGCTAGAGCGGAACAATTTGAAGCTATGGAAGCTGAAAAATTAGCCATTGAAGAGTCAGAAGAAGAGGCTATTGAAGAACAAATGGGTCAACAACAAGCACAACAGAATGTTATGTCATTCTTTTCTGAAAGACCCGGCATTCAAATTGCTAAGCCCGGAAATGAAGTGAGGCCAGAATGAGTATTAAAGAACGGTTTCGTGAGCTAGATAGTAGACGTACTCGTAAGTTAGAACGATCAAGATATGTAGCATCCCTAACTGTTCCAACTGTTTTACCTCCTGCTGGATGGACAAATGAAGAGCAACTTCCGCAACCTTTTAGTTCTGTGCCTGCTCGTGGTGTGGTTGGTATGGCATCTAGAATGCTGTCTGCCATGCTGCCTGTTAATGATACTGCCTTCTTTAAATTTAGTTTACGACCGGGAACAGAACCAAGTCCTGAGATTAATAGCTATTTAGAAGCTATGAGTGCTCAAGTATATCGTAAAATTAATTCTAAAAATTTAAGAGAATCTATCTTCCAAGCACTGCAACATCTTATTGTTGTTGGTGATTCTATGGTTATTATGGAAGATGATTTTAGTTTTAGAGTAATTCGTTTTGATCATTTCGTGATGAGGAGGGAAGTAACAGGTGAGCCAAAAGAAATTATTTATCTTGAGTTTGTAGCTCGTGATAATGATGAGCCTATTGAAGATAACTTCCGAGCTCAGTATAGTGCCGACTATGCCTCTGAAGGTTATGATGTTATTTATAATAGATTAACCAAGGAGGAAGATTCTGATGAGTGGTTTGTTGAAAGAGAACAAAATGAAACTATTATTGAAACAGGTTCGTTTAAAGTGTTTCCTATTATCCCTTTGCGTTGGAGCACTATTGCTGGTGAAAATTATGGACGCTCCCATTGCGAAGACATTGCTGGAGATATCCAATCCTTAGAAGCATTTACTGAAGCTTCTCAAGAGGGTATGGCTGCAGCATCTACATTTTGGATGGGCGTAGATCCTGCAGGTATTACTGAGATTGATGATCTTGCTGGTCAGTCCAATGGATCATGGGTAGCTGCTAGAGCACAAGATGTTGTTACTTTATCGCCTGCCCAAACTATGAATCCTCAGATTCAAGCTACTTTTCAAGCTGTTGAAACTATGCGTAGAGAAGTAGGACAGGCATTCTTACTTGACTCTGCATCTATTCCTAGTGGCGACCGTGTTACTGCTACAGCTGTTCGACGTATTGGTCAAGAGTTAGAAACTGTTTTAGGTGGTGCATTTAGTTCTATTGCTAGAGAATTGTTTGTTCCTATTGTAGAAAGAGCAGTGTTCTTAATGCTTGAGAATGGTGAGATTGATGAACGATTACAGGCTGAGTTCTTTGAGAATGGTAGTCTTAAAGTAGAAATTATTACTGGATTGCAAGCACTTAGCCGTGATACAGATCTTATGAAACTTATGCAAATGGGCGAGATGATGCGTAATTTACCAGCTGAAGCTATGCAAACATTTAAGTTTGAAGAGTATGGTCGTGCGTTGATTACTGCTCTGGGCTTTGATGCCAACAATTGGATTCGTACTGAAGAAGATATTAAAGCTGAACAAGCGGAACAACAACGTGAAGCCATGGCAGCTCAGCAACAAATGGCGACACAACAAGCTGTTACTCAGGGTGTATCACAAGCTGCTATGATGGATCTACAACAAACTGGTGGACAGGGTATTCAGCAGGCTATGCAGGGTATGCAACCACCAGCATAATATAAATGAGGGGGCTAGGGCGTGGAAAATACAGAGTTACAAGAACAACTTGTAAGAATTAAACAACAGTTGGAAGACTGTCGTGAAGAAAACAATCGCAAGTTAAAAACTGCATACGAAGATTGTGCCAATATTAGGCAAGGTCTTGAAAAGAAAGTGCAGAAGATGACGTTAGCTGCTGCTGTTACTGGTACTGTAGTAGGTGGTGAAGTATTAAGTAAAGTAACTGAAACTGTAGAACAAGTAACTGGTCTTACAGATACACTTGGTGCTGCTCCTGTAGAAAAGAAAGATCCTTATGCTCTTGATTTAGATTGGATTACACCTGAAATTAAAATGCCTGATAGAGATACTACGGGCAATGCTGTGTTAGCTGATGCTGATCAAGATAGTATCTTCGATGCTAAAGAAGGTATGAAGTTTGATTTATTTGAAGATTCGTGGGCAGATATTCCTAATCCTGCACAAGAATTAGAGACAAAAGCTGATCTAACTCAAGCTGCAGAAAAAGAAATATTTTTTTTAACTGAAGATGAAGACTACTTTATTGATGAAGGCTTTGGTTATTTTATTGCTAGAGCTGAAGTAGAAGAGCTTATTGAAGAGTTAGAACCTGAAGAGTCTTTAATTGAGTTGGTTGTTGAAGAAGAAGAACCTATGGCTATTGAACAGCCTGCTGAGAAGGAAGTTACTTTTGTTGAACCAGATGAATATATTCCCCCTCCGCCCGTTATTCTTCCGCCTGAACCTGAGATGATTATCGTGGCTGAATCTAAAGGAGTGTGGGCGTTGCCCCTATTATTATTCTGGAAACGAAGGAGAAGAAATGGCTAAGAAGAAAAAGACAAATAAAGATGCATGTTATCGCAAAGTAAAAGCAAAGGCAAAAGTCTTTCCATCCGCTTATGCATCGGGTCGTATTGTACAGTGCCGTAAAGTAGGTGCTGCTAATTACGGTAATAAGAGCAAGAGAAAGAAGAAGTAATGGCTAAAAAGAAATCTGCTACATCTGGTGGTTTACGGAAGTGGTTTGCCCAAAACAAAGGTAAGGGTTGGATCGACTGTAAGACCGGAAAGCCATGCGGCAGAAGTGGTAAAAAGGATAAGAATCGTCCCTATCCTGCTTGCCGCCCTACAAAAGCCCAGTGTACTGCTGCTGCAAAACGCAAGACAGGACCAGCTCGTATTTCTTGGAAGAAAAAAACTAAAAAGAAGAAGTCAAAGAAATGAAACGTAAAGATCCAGCTAAGGGTACAGGTAAAAAGCCAAAAGGTTCTGGTCGTAGGTTATATACCGATGAGAATCCTAAAGATACTGTGCCAGTTAAATTTAGTAGTGTAAGTGATATTAGAAAGACACTGGGTCAAGCTAGTTTTAAATCTAAGTCTCATAAAAGACAGTCCCAGATTATTAATCTTATTGAACAACGTTCAAGAGTTGCTAAAGCTAGGACAAAAGATCCTGCTAAGAAACGAAGTTTAACTGCTGCTCATTCTTATATTGTTAAAAAGAAAGAAGCAAGTAAACGTAAAACCCAACGTATGAGGAAAAATAAATGAGAAAAAACGGTAAGAAAAAAACCATGGCTAAGAAAAATGGTAATGGCAAGAAGTTAACAGCAGCACAAAAAACGTTGCCTCCTTTCTTGCAGGAAAAGATCAAAAAAGCAAAGGCAAAGAAGGGTAAGAAATGAAGTATATTGCATTATTATTATTGACTGGTTGTTGCACTGGCAGGTGTGTGACTGTTGAAATTAAAGCAGGTGGAGATGTTATCATGGGTGAAGAGTCCAAGAAGTGTCCAGTTGCTCCTGCAATCCGTAAGAAAATGATGGAACAAAAGATCAAGCCACACTATAATATTCGTGGCGAAGCACTCTAAGGGGGTTAGTCATGGCAAAAAAGAAGCGTAAGGGTAGTATGAAAGGTATGTCTATTAAAAGTGGTGATAAACGTCCTACAAGTAAGGGTGCTGGAATGACCGCTAAAGGTGTAGCTAAATACCGTAGACAGAACCCCGGATCAAAGCTTAAGACTGCTGTGACTGAAGCCAAGCCTACTGGCAAGAGAGCAAAGCGACGTAAGAGTTATTGTTCCAGATCTAAAGGGCAAATGAAAATGCACGGAATCAATTGTTCTAAAACTCCTAAGAAAAGAATTTGTGCAGCTCGCAGAAGGTGGAGATGCTAATGTCTATAACTAGATTTGGAAAAGGTGCTGGCGAATTACCACAAGGTATCAGGTCATTAGAGGTGCATGGTACTGTAAATGAAGCTGGTAATGATCATGTTGTTACTGCTAATAAAGATACTATTCTTGGTAGAGGAACAGAAAATTATTGTCACTCTATTGTAGAATCTATATTAGAACATAGAGATGTTGGATATGTAATTCCAGAATACTGGGATCAGTTTTGGAATTATAAATTAGGTGCAATTTGGCATCCAGATCCTGATCTTGTAGCCTCAGGTACTACGGCTGTTATATGGCAAAAGTCTGAAGAAATTGCAGAAAATTCTGCAGGTCCGGGTATTTTTGCTGCATGGGGCGATATGACAGCTCAAAATGACCCCACCTATGTTAGCAATTCATCTAATAATAAGTTTCCTTATATTGATTTTGATGGTACAAATGATGAGATATTTTTTCCCAATGCCAGTATTCCAGCAGAACTAACAACCGCCGATAATAAAGATTATATTTTTGGAATGGTATTAGATTTAGCTGATCAAACCGCATTTACAACTATCTTACAAATTAATGAGACTGGTAATGCTGGATCTTATAGAATTCGTCATGATTCTCGTAGTAATAATAATAGTTTTGAATGTCGTATAAGAGATTCTTCTGTTACTAGTACTGGAAATTTAGATGTATCTTCTACTTTTTCTTTTACAGATACTAATATTGTTATGATTGGTAAAATTAATAATGAACATTTTGTGCGTGTAAATGGAAATACTGCAGTTACATCTACAGCTATTGCTAGAGGTATAATTCCGGGTAGTACTGATTTTGCTGTTGGATGTGGATATCAATTAGGTACAAACCAGGGTTTTACCAATATGAACTTATATGAACTTTTATTTTTAAAATCTAATGGTAAAAATGATGCAGCATTTTTAGATGATATTATTAAGCTAGAGGGAGCACTAGCTCGTAAATTTGATATTGTAAGTGTTCTCCCTGATAGTCATACTTACAAATCGCATCCCCCTAGAGTAATTAATATTTAAGGAGAATTACTATGGCTAAGAAAAAGACAAGCAAAAAAGAAGAAGAAAAAGGCGGATCTAAGGCACGCAAGGCTAAGGCTCGTGTTGGTGGTAAAAAATTAGGTGCTAAGCTTTCAGAGAAACGTACTGTTAATAAACCTAAAACTGTTAAGAAAAAGACTACTCCAAAGCGTGGTTCATTTGGTAAATTTGGCGGTAATCAGGGTAAATTTGGCAGTGGTAATAGGCCATGAAATCTAAATTTAAATGTGCATGTGGTACAACTACACGTTATACTGAAAAAGATGCAGAAAAATTTGTAAAGGCAGGAGCCCAAGTTAAGAATGGATCTAGATCTAATCAAAAAAGAAATTGAGAATTGGATATTTAATTATTTAGATATTCCTTCTGCATTTTATATGGATAATAAACCTTGTCCTTTTGCTGCTAAAGCGTGGCGAGATCAACAGGTTAAGGTTGTTATGGGCGATAAATCTACAGTACGTCAACAGGTATACAAATGGGATGATAGTTATCAATTAGTAATTGTTGTCTTTGATCCTGAAGATTGGACTAATGCCAATTGTTGGGCAGAAAGGTACAATAACCGAATCGTCGAAAAAGATCTGTATGTTATGGTGTTTGAGCCGGGGGATGAACCTCCTGACGATCCTACATTAGATCCAGAAACATATGGTCAAGTTGTAGACTATGAGTATGGTATGGTGTTAATACAGCGTCGTGCTGAATTAAATAAATTTTCTAAGTTTTTAGAAAGTCAGAATTATTATAAAAATTGTTCTGATGATTTTATGCAATATGTTAATAAAAGGAGATCTCAATCATGAGAGGAAAAGGTTCAAAGAAGAAAGCTATGGGTATGAAAAAGAAGCCTATGGGAATGAAAAAGAAGCCCGTTAAGAAGAAGAACGGCATGAGAAAGATGAGGTAACTTAAATGGCTAGCACTATTTCAGCGGCAACGCTTACGGTTACGCACACTGAAGCTCTTACGCTAAATGGTGTTGACCGTGGTGTTACTAACACTTTAACTATTGCCTCTATTAATGAGGTTGATCACCGTATTGTTACGGTAGATACAAGTGCTGCACGCACTTTACTTTCAACTAGCACTACTGTAGGTGCTGGTACATTTATTGCGGGCAACGTAAAATATATTAGAATTACAAACAAAGATGATACTAATTTTGTTGAAATTGGTATTCTTCGAGGAAGTTCTGAAGCTGCTTATCTAAAGTTAGAGGCTGGACAAACGTTCTGCTTCTACAATGATGACCTTGAAGTCAATGATAGTGCAGTTACCAATGGTGGTTTTTCTGATTTTGATACCATCAATGCTAAAGCTGACAGTGCAAATGTTGATCTCGAAGTCTTTGTTGCCTGCACCTAATAGGAGATTATTATGGTAGATTTTATTATTGGATCATGGGGTTTTATTTTATCTCATGTATTAATGTTTGCAGCTGGTGCTTGGATGGGTAAGCCCCTGTTTAGTTGGCTTAATGCTAAGTTACCATGGACTGCAAAGTAATTTTGAAGGCGTGCGCGTGGCTTTGCCTTCTTGGGGGTTGTAAAACAACCTCTTTGTTTAAAGAAAAGGAAATGATTACACAGCCAGTATCCAGTATAACCGAACCTTCCTTTGCCTATGATGGCTTATTAGGGGGTGGTTTTGTTGGTTTAGTTATACTTTATGTAGGATATTTATGGCTGATAGAATTCAGGAAGGCAGATGCCAAAGGAGATTAATTATGGCTTTAGTTTATACGGGTCCAGCTAATATTGATTTTGACCCAGAAAGCGTTGATACAGTAATTACTAATACTTTTGCTAGTGCAGCAAGCACCGCATTTGCAAGTGGTACTGGTGGTTTTGGACAGTCACCCGCTACTGTTGCATTAGACGTTGTATTACAATTAGATCAAGATTTTATTACACCTAATCAGACACACCCTGATGCATTTGCTGGTGATTTAACTGTCCAAGCAGTGTTTACGGAAGATGATGGTACTGTTACTAGAACTACTGTTGCTAATGGTGCTGCTAATGCAACTATTGGAACTCTTGGTTCTAGTGGTGATCATACTGTTGGTTTTGAAGTTACTGGTCTTGAAGAGGGTTGTGAATTAACTATTACTTATAATATTGACAATAATAGTGACACAAAAGAAAGCAATGAATGTGTAATTGGAGTCGAATCAGTTAAAGGTTTAAATAACTGTGACTTTCAAGATGTTTTAAAATATCAACAACTTAATCAAAAATTAAATGGACGCTTCGATGCGGATACTAAAGAGTTTAGTAGCTTTAAAGATATGTTGAAGCGTATCAAACGTATTAAATAATAAGGAAATACTATGTCCGAAGAAAACAATGTTGAGACTCCGCAACAGGAACAATCCCAACAACCTATTACCAATCCTGAAGATGCTAATCTTGCTCGAGAGAAGGCTGCTTTTGAAACTTATGTTAAAGATCAAGGTATGCAAGTGCCTGATAATTTTCAAAATACAGAAGCTTGGTTTAATTCTTTAAAGGAAGCACAGGGGCAATATACTCAAGCTCGTCAAGAAATTGCCGATCTTAAACGACAATATGTTGAAACTGGAGAAATCCCTGAACGTCCTGTACAGCAAGAAGCGGCACCTGCAGAAGAGGTACCTTCTTCTGGTGAACTTCGTATTCAAAAGAAAGAAGAGCCACCGGCTCCTTCTATGAATGAACAGTGGGCTACATGGCAACAAGAACTGGCTCTTAATGGAGACTTTAGTGATGCTACTAGAGGTCAAATTAAATCTGCTATGAATGTTGATGATGCTGTTGTAGATACTTTTATTGCTGGTCAAAAAGCTTTGCGTAAAGAAGCTTATGATTCTGCCGCCACTGTGGTAGGCGACCAGCAAACTTTAGATTCTGTCCTTGCATGGGCAGGAGAGTCTTTGAATGACCAAGAACGTAATGATTTAAATCTAATGTTGTCTGGTCCTTCATATAAGACTGCCTTACTTGGTCTTAAAGCCAGATATGAACAAGAAAAGGCTAGCAGTCCTAAAGCTCAAGAACCAAGTCGAGTACGTTCTGACAATGTAGCGGATGCGCAAGAGGCTCCAAGAGTGGAACCTTTCCGTTCTAGAGAAGAAATGTCCTTGGCTATGTCTGATCCTAGATATCGGGCAGATCCTGAATATCGTCGGGCAATTGAGCAAAAGGTTGCTTTAACTATGAATTCTGGTATATTTACCCGCTAAATCCTTAGACAAGATTTAGTGAGGAAACATTACAAAGTATGAACAAATAGGCTTACGAGTTGAAAAAGTAATACTAAGTAATGTAAGCTGTGACTCTACGGAATAATCATTGCTTCTTAGTTTTGTCTATTCAAAAAATTTAGTCATAACATAAGGAGAATTAATTATGGCTACAGTTGGTGATTTAGCCGCAGAAAATTTAGCATATCGTGCTAATCTTGATGGCGGTATTGGTTTTAATAATCCTGACACTGGTGACGGTCGACTTGTACTTCCTATTTTTGCTGGGGAAGTTATTCATGCGTATGATCAATATAACATTTTTGAGCCAATGGTTGAATCACGAACCATTGCTTCCGGTACGACAATGGAATTCCCTGTCACCGGATATGTTAGCTTGAATCCTGTTTGGCAAGCAGGTGAAGAATTGGTTGGTGGTGCTGATAGCCAGTCTACTTCATTTAGAGTTGCTCTTGATAAGCGACCAATTGCTTCACACTTTGAACTTGACAATATTGACTTGTTATTGACTCAGTGGGAATATCGTTCAGAACTTGCTAAGCAAGCTGGTCGTACTCTGTCTGATGCTCGTGACCGTCAAATTGCTTGTTACGTTGCTCGTGCTGCCTCTGAAAATAGCTTATCAGGTGATCCTAGAGCTACCGATGCATTTGGATATTCTGCTGTTGGTGGACTTGGTGGTAAGGTGTTCTGTAACGATAAGTTTGATAACTTAGGTAAGGCTACGGCTACCGCTGCTCAGCGTACTGATGCTGCTCTTAAGCTTCTCGAAAAGATCGAAGAGTTCCAAATTCGTCTGCAAGAAGTTGATGCTCCTACTGAGGGTGTCTTCTGTGCTGTTGAACCTCGTACCTTCCAAGATATTCGTGCTCTTGGTGTGGCTCGTGACAGCTCTGATCTTGCTGGTGGTGCTGGTCGACCACTCTTTGGTGGTGTTGCCGATGCTGGTGGCTTAGGTGCTGGTCTTGGTCAAGGTATGTTTAATCTTGCTGATCGTCTTGAGTATCAAGGCGTTACTATCATCAAGACGAACCACTTGCCCAATAAGGACTATGCTGCTGCAGCTCGTCAAATTGGTGAGTCTCGCTACAACAGAACCTTCCATGTTGCCCCAGTCAAGGCTTTGATTTGGCAACAAGGATGTGTCGCATCTCTCAAGATGATGGGACTTAAGGTTGATCAAGTTGATGACATTCGTCGTAATACCGTGTTTACGGTTGCTTCGATGATGGGCGGAACTGGTATCATGAAGCCTGAGCACGCTGCTGTGTGCATTGGTACGCCTGCTAAGGAAACTGGCGGCGACAATGGTGACAATGATGTCCAATTCGAAGGTGCTATGACAGGTGCGACGACTACTGATAGTGTTAGCTTTGCTTCTACCACTACATTTGGTGTCTTTGGCTTTGATGGTACTACTGGTGATATGACTCAATATGAGACTACTCCTGAGGGTACGCCTGTTGTTCACGGTGCTAGCGGTACTATTGATGACCAAGATTTGCGTAACATGTATCAGTGTTCCATTTCTGCGTCTAAGGTTAATACCGATGCTACTGCATCTGCTACGGCAATTACTGGTGCTACTACGGCTAGTCTTGAGTACACTAAAGCTGGTGATATCTCTATCTTCGGTTCCCTTGGTGGTGCTGATGGTCTGGGAACGTCCGCATAATTTAACAATTAAATACACATTCGCCCGGAGCCCCCGAAAGGGGGCCTCGGGTCTTTTTAAAAGGAGATTCTAATGGGACTAATGAGTAAACTTGATGCTGTAAATGAAATGTTATTTAACTCTGGTGAACAGATTGTAACTAGCCTCACCGATAGTCAAAATACTGATATTAATTTAGCTGAGTTTGTTTTAGATCAAGTAACATTAGAATCGCAACTTCGGGGTATGGCTGTTAATAGAAGACCTATTAAAGTAACTCCTACTAGAACGGGTCCTGTGGGTCACACAGTTAAACCTATTTCAGATACAGGTAAAGGTAGAATTCAACTATCTCCGTATAGCGATAAAATGACTACAGGTTCTTTAATATCTGCTCAACTTGTAACTGGAGTAACTAGTGATAATCTTACAGTTACAATTACAGCTGCACCTAGAAGATTTGGAATTGAGTCTAATGGCTCTGATTATAATATTTTATTTAATGTTACAGACAATACAGATGAATGGGATTTAACTAGAGAATATACAGTTAGTATTGTAGAGTATGTTGATTTTAAAGATCTAGAAACTTCTGTTCAAAAAGGTATTGCTGCTGCTGCATCAAGACAGTATCAAATGTTTGTACAAGGTGACAGAGATGTCGATAGATTACTGGCAGAAAAATCAACAGTTCTTACTGCTAAGGGTAGAGCTGCTGATGCTAATGATAAATCTAGAAATATCTTTTCATCGGGAGATAATGCAATTAAAAGAATTATTAATAGAAACGCTAATGGTATATACGATCCAAGTAGATTTAGATTCTGGAGGCATCGTCAATCATGAGTGTACACCAAAGAATTTCTATTCCTACTTTATCTGGCGGCGTGGGGCGGCAAGCTAGCAATAAACGCTTACCTTCTGAGGCAGAAAATTTAAATAACTGTCTAGTTACTTTAGAAAAATCTGTAGAAAAACGTCCTGCTATGGAGTTTATTGCGGGGAGTGATTTATTTTATAGCGAAGAATCTACAGGAGCTGATGACTTTCCTGCTCCCGGTTCTCTTCTTTTTAATCTACTTAGTGACAATGTAACTAGATATCAACCCACTGCTGAAGATGATATTCTTTTTAAATGGATTTCAATTGATTCAGACAATAGATTTTTAATCGCTATTAATTACAGTTTAAGTTTAGATAATTCTGCCATTTTTACTAGAGATGAGAAAAGAAAATTTATTACTGTTTGGAAATTAAACAAGACAAATAAAAGAATGGATTTACAATCCTTTGATTTTGATTCTCTTACATTAGATCATTATAACTATCTTACACAAAATCCAAATTTAAGAAGCGCTGTTGATACTTTTGATTTTGCATTATTTGGTAGTGCTATTATTATTTTAAATAAACAAGTATCTGCAAGATATCGAGATGATATTGCAAGAGATATTAGCAATAATAAGATTACATCATTAGCTCTTTCTACTTCAGATACAAATACATTTCGACTTAAAGTAGTATTAGAAGAGGGTCAGTTTGATAAATTTATTCTTACTGATAATCAAGGAATAGCTATAGATACTACTCTATTTGGTTTTCATTCAACTATGAAATTTGGTGTCAATCCTTATCTTTTAGAATTAACTGTAACAGATGCTTCCGATGATTCAGATGTTTGCAGTTTTTCTGTAAATAAGTTTAAGGCAGGTAATGATCGTTTTGAGTTTCAACTAGATGATGTTGATCTTATTACGGGTAATTTTCCTGTAAATACAGATCAAACATATAAGTTTGCTTTAAATTTATATTCTCAAGATTTTAAAGGACGAAAGTTAAATTATCGCTCAGCTTCTCTTGGAGATGGGGTTGGTAAAAATCTTGTGCCTGTATTAGAAACTACTAAGCTAGCAGATCTTACTACTAAGCCACTGGAAAAATTATTTTTAGGTGATGTACCCAGTGCTGCTGCAGGTGAGTTTGGTGGTCCTAATATGCATATTATTAACAATAGTGTTGATGTAACATTTGCAGGTAATGCAAAAGATCCTAGTGTAGCTGTATCTGGTGATACCTATTTTGCTGATAAGTTTTTTATTAGTAGAGGTTCTGTTCAGTATAGTGTTGAGTTAAATGAATATGATACAAATTTAAGTCCAAACTCTACAGCACTATCTGTTCCTGAAGGGTTAGTTCTTCAAGACGATTTAAAAGTTACACAAAAACTAAGACCTGTTACTACGTTTGTTGCTGAAAATGTAGAACGTGCGGGTACAACGCCCGGAGCAAATGTTACAACTCTTGGTACTAATATTGTTTGTATTTGTGACGAAACTAAAACTATTGGTGATTTAAAAAGTATTATTGAAGAGTCAGGTGCAGATGCTACATTATCAATTGACTCTGCTACCAATCAATTAAAAATTGTGGATGATAGTCAAGAAAATTTAACACTTCTTGCTACCCATGAAAATTTTAATACAGGCCATGTAGGTAACCAAAACTTTGTAGAAGCTTTAGGTCTTGGTAATTCTAATTCTAAATCACTTCGCACAATTAATGAAGAGACTAAACTTAACGAATTAACAGATGAAGAAGGTAATGTTTTAATTACACCAGAAAGAATTAATAATTTTGCTATTATTAGAGAACAAGTTGTTAACATAGGTGCAAATTTAGTTACAGGAAGTGAAGTTATTGCTACTATTGATGTAGATGTTCAGGTTGATGGTATTTCACCAACTAGTACACTTGCACAACTAGATGAAAAAATATTTAAGTCAACATCAGAAGAGTATGGGTTATACTATGCTGATAATAACAAGCGTGTTAAAGCTGGCAATGCCAGTGACAATGCAGTTGGTGTTAAAATTATGAAAATTGAAGTAGATTCTAATAATAATCCAATTGATGAAGGTAAATCTACTGCTTTAGTTATTGACTTAACTACTGAAGCTCCACTTGAAGAAGATGGTGAAACTTTAAAACAAGGTAGATTTGCTGAACTATTGGGTTTAAAGAATACTTTACGCAATCGCAAGTTAGTAGTAGAAGATAAAAACTTTAACGTATCTCAGCAAACTGATTTAGGTCAATCGGTTGTATCATTTCAAAATATTCCTGTGCCTACAGAAGAAAATGATACAATTAAATCTAACAGTGCTAGTGATACTTTGTATTCTTTGTATGAAGGTGGTACCTTAACTACCTCTGCCACTAAATCTCAAAAAGGTAGGGGCAAAGTATATGAATGTCGTGAAAGATTTTTTGATTTTGTTCCCGGTTTTTATAGAGCTGTTAATGAACCGGATGAAGGCAATCCTTACTATGAAATTGTTCGAGCTGAAGATAGGTATTCGGTATTAGATGAGCGTACATGGCCTCTTATTCTTGACTTTAATGTTTCAAACGGTCTATGGAAAATGATTACACCTTCATGGCAACCAAGAAAATCTGGTAGTTTGTCTAATAATCCCGGTCCTAGCCCATTTATAGCAGCCAATGCTAATGAAAGAGTAGGACAACAAATTACTTCCATAACTACATGGCGTAATAGACTATGGTTTGCTATTGGAGATACTATTTTTTCATCAGAATTTAACAATTTCTTTAATGTATTCCTTACCGATCCGGGTACAATTACAGATATTGATATGATTGATGTAAGATCGTCATTAGATAAGGTATCTAAGATTAATTCTATGATCCCCTTTTATGATTTTCTGTTTGTAAATACTGATAATGATATTCAGTTTGAATTACAGGGCTCAGAAAACCAGATCACTCCGTTTACCGCTGAGTTATCTCCAACTACATTTTATTCTTCTGATCCTATTTCACAACCTCAGCTATTGGGATCTCAGATTTACTTCTTTGCACCGCAAAAAATCTACTTGTACTATTCCACTGCTAATCAAAGTAATGTAACGCAAGCGATAGAAACAACTACGCATGCAGAAGGATATCTTCCTACTAACTTTGGAGCAATTGCTAGAGCTCCAGCGCAAGATAGTTTATTGATGGTTGATGCTGATAATAAAAATGAACTCTATGTTTATACTCAAAGATTTGCTGGAGATAAAGTGTCTCAAAATTCTTTATCTAAGTATATTTTTGATACTGATATGTCTATCTTAAGTACAGAAGTATTTGATAATTATTTCTATGCTGTTACCAGTAGACCCTTTAGTAAAAAAGATAATTCAATCAAGGATTATTATTTTGTCGAACGCACATTTTTAGAAACAGTTGACACTGATATTCCTAGATTAGATAGATTACATTTTCTTGAACCAGATCAAAAGGTGCCTGAAGATACTGATACAGTATTTAATATTGAATATGATGATGATGTAAATTCACCTACATTTGATACTACTACTTTTATTCTTCCATATCAAGATGCTAATGCTAATACTATTATATTTGGTGCAGGATATGGAGAGTATACAGGTAGATCAATTTCTTGTGTAAATATTACAGAAGCTGGTAAAAAAACACGACTAAGAGTTCAGGGAAAATTAGATGATATTCTTGCTTTTAGAGAAGATCAAGGATTTATTAAAACCACGCCTACTCAGTTTGAAGCTCAAGGTTCTATTTCCCAGCCATCGGGTATTACTGATGATCAAGGATTTTTATTTGCAGCTGCCACTGGTGGTGCTAAAGGTGTCTTTGTTGGAGTACCATATACAATGCAAATTGAGTTGTCTCCTCAGTTTGTACGAAGTCAAGACCAAAGCATCGTAGATGGTGCACTAAATCTTAGAACAATTACTACACGATATTTAGATACTGGAAAATATAATATTCGTGTTGAACGTAGAGGCAATGAGGATACGGTTAGTATTACAACTAAACGAAATCCGTCGTACAAAGAGGATTTATATAACGAATCTGTATTAGATTCTCCTGTCGCTATTTCTAGTGAAGGTGAGTTTATGTCAAAGATATTTGGCAATTCTGAACACATGAAAGTGTTTATTGAGAGTGACCATTACACGCCTTGTAATATTACTCATATTGAATTTAAAGGCGTATTTAAACAAACTTATAGATCAGGACAGAATTAAGGAGTAACCTATGGCATCAAGAGTACAAAAAAGAAGAGGTTCCCCTAGTGACCATACCACATTTACTAGCGGGGCAGCAGGAGAAGTTACAGTAGAGCTTCCAACTACCCGTGGCAGTGGATCTACACAGGCATATGGAGCTATCTATGTACATCATGGTGATGGTGCTACGGGTGATAGAATTGCGTCTGAATCTGAGATTAAGAATACTGTAAGATCTGTTGTTGATGAGCAAAGATTTTTAGCTATTATTAAAGGATTTAGACCAATTGATGATGATGGTGATACTGCTAATCCTGACATTCTTCCTAGTCGTTGGGAATATGAGTGGGAAGAATGCTCAATCTCTGGAGGAGATCAAGACTCTGCTAAAGTTGTTACAATTGCGTTAAGTGGCACGGCAAGTGGTGCTTCATCTATAGATGTAGTGGTTCCAACAGATATTTATGGAACTACAGGAAATGTTTCTGTATCTATTTCTTCAAGTGATAGTGCTGCAACTATTGCTACAAATATTGCATCAGCTGTTACATCTGATAGTAATTCTTTATATGATGCGGCTGCTACAGGAGACGGTACAACTATTACTTTTACTGCGAGTGTTAAATCAGCTGTGTTAAATCCAACAATTCCTGCTATTGCTGGTGTTACCATTGGTGCTGCAACTGTAACTACTAGAGGTCAAAAGTATAATATTGTAACAGGTGGGTCAGGAGATTTGGGTAGAAAGTCTGATCCCGGTAATGATAATACACATGAGTTTGCTGCTATTAATATTGCAGAAATTCAAAACAGTAAAAAATTTATTGGTCCCGGTATTGGTGATGGTACAAATAATATTGTAGAACAGTCAGCAACTAGTGGTGCCGGTGTAATTAACGCATTCCCAAGTAACTATAAAGTTATTCCTATTGGCGGAAGCGGAACTTATGATAGTAGTAGTGAAGCTACAACTACAGCAGATACAGGTGAAACAGATAAGTTTAGAAGTACTGCCGTAAACTATGTTGTTGAAATGACTGAGCGTAGAAAGCTTAATGTTGGTACTGGTTCAGGTCAGACTGTAGGTACAACAAACGCTGATGGGTTTAATGTATTCTATTATTTTAATGTCCCGAATGCAATTGCTGGACCTTGTTAAGGAGTAAACTATGAGTGATGAACTTATTGCCAGTCAGTGTTGTCCTACATTTTTTAAGGCAACAAGAGTAGATAACTCTTGCTTTAGAATTGCAGAAGCTTATATTGCTGAAGATACATTTAATGGTATTTCTGATGCTGATAGAAAGTTTGTACGTTTTGGTACAGATGATGAAGGCGACGATCTTTGTTGGGAAGTAGATAGAAGTAGATCATTTACTGGGGTTCCTGCAGGATTTACTACTATGACAGGAATTACACCAGCTACTGATATTGTAGATTCAGCAGATAAAATTTTACTTGAAAGTGCTACTCAAGATAGCGCAATTTATGTTATTGTAGCAGCTTGTCGTAAATCTGATTGGGATGTTATTCTTAAAGGTGGATCTGGTGCGGACTATTTAGTAAATGATGCTACTAAAGCAGCTAATTTTAGAAAAAGATATGGCAGTTCATCAATAGATGGAGGTGGTTTAAATCAAACTTGTCTTGCACCAAAACAACAATTCTTTGCCTTTGATATTAGATCTACAACTACAATTGATGGTAGTGCAACACATGCTAATAATTTTGATGATACTCCTGCTGGAAATGCATCTCCAATTGCAGTAGGCAAGTTTATTAAAGTTACTGCTAATCTAGTAGATTCTAGTGGATCTGCGGCTTCTGTTTATAAAGATACGGTTGGTAATAATTCAGAAGAATCTAGTACTAATGCAAGCTCAGTAACTAATGAAATTTTTAAGGTTATTGATATTAAAAGGCAAACAAGACCCGGAGCATCTAATAGTGCTACTTATATGAAAAGTATTTCTGCATTCTTTGCTGATGGAAGTACAATAACTGTTTTACCAGATACTTGTACCGACTGTTTACAGGCTTATTTACAAACAGAAGGTCAAGCTCATGAAAATAAAACATTAGGTGATATTATTCCGTTTGATTCCGGTAGTTATTTAGGTTTATTTAATTCTTCTCCAACTCTTTGGCCCTGTAGAGTTAATATTGAAAGAACTTATGATCCCGATATGAGTGGAGCTAGAGTTGGTGGTTTTGAACGACAGAAAATTAGAGGTAGAGAAGATTTTTTATCTACTACCACACCAACATATACTCGGACAAACTGTAACGATCCTTCTGAAAATGGAACACAACTACCTGTTAAATCATTTGACCATGGTTATGATACAGATAGTTTTTCAAACCTACCTTTTACTAAAAATATTTTTGAAGCTCATCGTAATGATCCTAATGCTGAGATAGCTACAGTAAAAGTATCTGCTGAATACACAAAAAATTTAAGAATGGCTAGAAGTAATGCTTTAGATTCTAAAGCTTGTGGTAATAGTATTCATGTACAATCATTAGGATCTGGTGATTTTGCAACTAATTTTGATTATATTTTAAATTCTGTAACTGTAACTACTACATATACTACTCCATCTTTTACTGGTGATGTGCCAGAAGCAGTGATATTTCCTAGTCTAGCTCAATCAAATAGTGTTGAAAGTACAGCTATTATTCCCGGTTGGAAAGATACACAACCAGAAAATTGCGGTGGTACTACTTCTAGTTGTAATTTTTTTGAGCCGGGTTACATATTAAATCCAGATGTTTCTGCTAGACCTGTTGTTGAGGGTGAGTTTTTAAGTGGGGGTACGCCTACTATTGGATATAATCAAAAAGCTAAAGTTTATAAAGGCAGAATTGCTATGCGTACTCCAACTAAAGGTTTAATTCCTATGTTAAGATATGCTCAGTTCTATTGCAATCCCAGACCTGATGGACCTGATTATCAAAATAATACCATAATAGATAGTATTATTAATGAAGATCTACCTAGAATGAACAATACGATTGATCTTGTGGTACCTTTAGCCCCACAATTAGAAATTGCCGCTGGATTTAATGTTAATGGATTTAGAGTTTCTGAAAAATTAACATCAGAAGATCGTGGTAGAACAGATGTAGTCGATGAACCGGGAGGTTCTGGTAAATGCTACCCTGATAAATCTCATCAATCTAAGATTACTTTTGGAGATGCCAATACTACTGGTACCTCTATTACAGGTTTACCTTTCTATATGACAACTTATGCTATTGGAACTGGCGATAGTTATCTGTATCAAGACGGAGATCATACATTAATTGTAAATACTACTATACGAAACAATATTGAAGCTAATTTAACTTGTGATGATGATGATGAAAAAACTAAAAGAGTGCGTTGTGATGGGTTGGGAATATGTGATGCCGGTGTAAATGAACCTATTACAAATTGTAGACAAATTCATTCTTTGGTGAGTCCACACTTTATGGCACATTTTATAGCAAATAATAAATATACTAAATTTGATGGAACAACAACTGGTATTGATTTTACAAACACTAATTTTCTTTATCAAGGCAACGGACAACATTATTTAGATGGTGCATTATCGGGTGATGCATATGAATATGTAAATACAAGTGGAGGTCCAGCAACTTCAACCGGATTGGGTAATCAAGTTGGTATAGATTCTGAATGGTCTACTGTTTATATTGAAGCACAGGATCCGTTTGCAAGAGGGTGTACGGGATGTATGCGTACTGTATTTAATGATGATAATTACGCATTAATAACTGAAACTATTCGTTCTGATACTTTATTAACTGAAAATTCTAACCCTCACACAATTTAAGGAGACAATTATGGCAAGAGCTGTTTCAATGATTTCATTTCTAGATCGAGATGATAATGATAAGGTCTATAAACTAAAGGTTACTATTCATGAAAACTTTTCTGTTGATTATGAATTTGTAGGAGATGTAGTACCCATGCTTTCACCTAAAGAAGTGGAGAAACAAAAGCCTACATTAGGTGATAAAGTTGAAGGTCTAATTGATGGACTAACCGGAGGTAAACTTAAAAAATGTGGCGGCTGTGCTCGTCGTAAAGCTATGTTAGATAAGTTAGGAGGATCTAATGAACAAGTTACAGAAACTTCAAGAGATGCTAATTGATGCGTTAATCGAGGATCTTAATGATCCTACTATCCGTGGTCCCGGTCTTTATGGGGTAGTGCGTGGTGTTATTAATGATCATAAAGAAGATATTAATATTTTACCGCAAAATACTATTAAAGAAATTGAAGATGCTATGGCTAATGCAGCCCCATTTAAGATTGAGGCAATCTAATGGAACTGGCATTTGTTGAGCTTATTATTGGATGCGGTATTATTAATTTTCTATGGCAGATTCAAAAAGAGCTTGGCAAAATAAATGCCAATCTTAATAATTTATATCACATTGTAGAAGATCATGAGAATAGATTAAGAAAAATTGAGGGAGATCTTTAATGGATATACCCCAAGAAATGAAAGATGACTTTAGAAATCATTTATGGGCATGTTTTAAATATTTAGGATTGGGTGAACCTACTCCTGTGCAGTATGCTATGGCAGATGCTTTGCAAAATGGTCCCAATGATATGCAGTTACAGGCTGGTCGAGGTTTTGGTAAGTCTGTTATTACTGCCTGTCTAGCATCTTGGTTTCTTGTGAGAGATTATAATGCAACTATCATGGTTGTATCGGCTACAGGCAATAAAGCTGTAGAGTTTATTAGCATGACTCGTCGCATTTTAGATCTTGTTCCCTATTGTGAACATCTTAGACCCGGAGATCACACTACTGACAATGCTTTTGGCTTTAATGTAGAGTCTCGTACCCGTATTGGGCAGGATAAATCGTGCTATGCCAAGGGTATTACTGCTCAGATTACGGGTTCTCACGCAGAGTATCTTATCTTTGATGACGTAGAGATTGAAGGTAACTGTGAAACTGCTGTAACACGGCAAAAACTATTAAACAAATGTCTTGAAGCAGAACAAATTCGGAACGTGGGTGGGCGTGTTATCTTTCTAGGCACACCTCAGATTAAAGATAGTATCTACAACCAATTAAAAGTAGGCTACCCAGTGGTTAAGTTCCCTGCTATTATGCCTAATGAGAATGTAGAATCTGAATGTGAGGATGTTTCGCCTTGGATCTTCGAGCAAGGCTTTGAAGCCGGAGATCCTACGCAGCCTGAAAGATTTAGTTTGGAGACTTTGATGGAGCGTCAAGCAAAAGTAGGACCCACGCTCTTCAGTCTTCACTATAAACTAGATACTAGTCTGGCAGATAAAGACAAGTACCCACTTAAGTTACAAGATCTTATTGTATTGGATATAAGTCCTGACTTGGCTCCTGAAAAGATTATCTGGGCAAGCTCAGATCCAAATAGAAAGATTCCATCTTTTGGTATGTCTGGTGATTGTATCTATAATCCTATGTGGGTGTCAGATCAATTTACAGAATATCAAGATAGAGTAATGTTTATTGATCCCTCGGGTCGAGGTAAGGATGAGACTGGAGTCTGTATTGCTAGTTTTAGTAATGGTTATATCTTTGTTCACGAATTATTGGGCTTAGAGGGAGGCTATGATAGTTTCACCCTCCAAAAAATTAGCAAGCTAGCCTATGAGTATGATGTAAATCATATTAGAATTGAATCCAATTATGGTGATGCTATGTTTAATTCTCTTCTTCGTCCTGTCATTACTGAGATGTGTGGTAGGGTGGCAATTGAAGAGTATCGAGTGACGGGTCAGAAGGAGCGTAGAATGCTGTCTATTCTAGAGCCCACAATGGCCCAGCACAGGCTTGTATTTGATAAAAAGCCCGCGAGGGATGAAACCAATCAGAGGCAGCTCACAAGGCTTACAGAGCGGCGTGGGAGCCTTACGCATGATGACCGTGTAGATGTACTGTCTGCAGCCTGTTTATATTGGGAAGATCGGCTTCATGTGAATGTAGATAGTGTTATTCAAAAAAGAAAAGAGCAAGCGCACATGGATACTATTGAAATGTGGAAATCAGATAAAAGAGTTGAAGGTTTATTTGGCGCCAAACTATCTGGTGCTTTACGACATCATGATGAAATATATCAAAGGAACCAACCCAAGCGAGTAGGAAGAATTGGTCGAATGCAATGGGGAAGGAGAGTTTAAATGCCAGATCCAATGACAATGATGATGGCTGGTCAAATGATCGGCTCTGTAATGCAATCTATTACAGGAGGATATCAACAAGCAGAGCAAATGGCTCGCCAAGATATGGCTTTCCAACAGCAGGAGTTTGAAAGACAGTTACAGGTCGATGCTCAGAACTATGCTATCAATCAAGCAAATGCTAATAGATTAATTAAAAATAGACAGATGGCGGTTGGAGCTGCAACACAGCTTGCTGCTAAACAATATGAAATTAGCGAAGGATATCAAAACTCTCAAAGACAATTAGCTAGAGCTCTGGCTACAGAAAATGCTACTTTAAGATCTACTATGGCTGGTAGAAATATTGCTTCGGGTAGTGGTACGGCTGCTGCTTTAGCTCGATTAGCGACTATTAATGGTAAAAATAGTAGAAAAAATCTTACTCAACAAAAGAAAATTGCAGAACTTAATGCAAGAACGCAATACCAAAATATTATTAATCAAAGAGATTTAACCACGCAGCAACCTGTGTACTTTGTTCCGGGTGTCTCTCCAGCAGGTGATCCTGATTCGGCTGTTAAAGCTGGATGGATTGGTGCACTATCTACTGTTGGTGGAGCTGCAATTGGGGCTAGTTTGTAATGAGGAGTAACTAATGCCAAGACCAGATAATAAACGACAAAAGCGAGGGCGACCATCAGATCCTAGAGCATCTGTTTTTCAAGAACAGTTTTTACCACAGATGCCCGGATCTACACAACGAAATGTTTTTATTCAGCCTACTCCTCAAATTGTAGATGCACCCTCTAAAATTTCTTTCGGCAATATGGTCCCCGGTCCTGATTCTGGCCTTCAAACTTTAGCTGCACTTGCAAAAGGTGTCACACAGGGAGCACAAGCTGCTCAACAAGTTTATAAATATAGAGTCGATAAAGGCAAAAGAGATTTTGACAAAATGATGGAGGAAGAGGATTACGGCAAAGTTGTTTATAAACCTACAGAAGGACCAATGCAAATTGATCCCGAAACTGGAAAGCCAATTCCTCGTATACAAGAGCCTTTATTTATTAATAAAAATGATAAAGAATATGCGGAACTTGTAAAAGATTACGAAGATGCACGCGCAAATGGAACTCTTGATAGTTTAGGATATACTATTCTTGATGACCCTCAAGCAAACTATACAATGCTTCGAGATAAGATGGAAGCATTCTTAGATGGTAGACCTCAAGAGGTAAGACTATATGCTAATAGAGCCTTAGAAAAATTAGATTCAGTTGCTTATACTGCTGATCAAAAAGATAGAACAAGAGATTTAATTAGAGAAGCATCTGCAATTAGGAATCCAGAAGATCGTTTAGCTTATTTAGAGGATTATGAAGCTCAGCATGGTGCTATTGTAGGAACTATGGTTGGTGATCAGTTGATTCAATTAAAAACGCAGACTAGTCATGCTATAGATATTGACAATGAACGACAAATTCAAGTTAAACTAACAGATGCTATTGATGAACAGATTAGTCAAGCACAAGCAGATGGCACATTATTTAATTTAGATTCAACAATTATTGAGGATTTGATTGAGCCAATTATTGAAGAAGTACTAGGCAGTGGTGATGTAACTCAAGATGATTTAGATCGACTTGCAAAACTTCAAGAAATTAAAGAAGCTGGCATAAGAAGACTTGAAGAAGCTCAACGAAATCAGTTACATCAAAGTCAAAAAAGATTTAGATTAGAGGCTAATAAAACAGCAAAAGAAGCATATGAAAAATTACTTCCTGAGTTAAAATTAAAAAGACTAGATGATGAGCTTGAAAGGCGAAGAGTTGCAAGAGAACAAGAAAGTCCACAAAGTAAGACAAGCGTAGCAGCTAAAAAAGCAGAAGATATTTTAGATATTTTTAGTGGTATGGTAGATCAATTTTCAAATACTCCTGAAGAGTTAATTCGTTTTGCTAAAGAAAATGGAATTACTGGAACTGAAAATATGAGTGCTAATGCTATCATTAAACGTGTGCAAGCAATATTTTCTAGTCGTTTAAAAGGTGCTCAATTAACTCCAGAAATTAGAGAAGAAATTTTACAAGAAGAAGTTGCTACTATACAAGGTGATATTAATAGAATTCTTGCTGAAAAAGATGCAAATGGAAATGGACAGTTAAGTAAAGATTCAGAAAATGAATTAGATTATTTAAGAAAAACTTTACAGTTTATTAAAGAAAATCCTCAAGAAGCTTTAGTAAATATTGTTACATCTGCACCTTATAAATATGGCGCATTCCGAGATGATTTTGATTATCAGGAAGATCAATTACTTTCTTTATTTTCTCCTGATGTAATTGATAAGATTACTTCTGGTATTGTTTCAAAGCGGCAAGCCGATACTTTAGAATTTGCAATGGCAGCTATTGCCGAACAAGCTGATGATCCTGCTAATGCTGAGAAGGTATCATTAACAGATTACGATACTGATACTATTGATTTTGGACCATTATCTCCTTCTGGCATGAACTTGGAAATGTTTGATATTAATCCAGAATTAAAAGATGCTGCAATTGAACTTGCTGAAGCTATTAGAAATGGCACATTAGATGAAGTAGATCTTAATGGTAAAACTGCAGAAGATAGATATTACGAATATTTTAAAGATATGTATCCTGATCGAGGTCTAGATCCTAAAGAAGATCCGCAAGCCGCAGCTGGTTTAGAGGTGGCCCAAGATGTAGTACAACAATTCGATCAAGCTAAGGTAGACCAATATAATAAAACATCAAGTGCTCGTAGAGCGGAAACTAAAATAGTAGAAAACGGAACTAAATGGAATGCTGCAGTTAAAGATATGGAAATTACAGGAAAACCTGTAAAAATTGATCCTGACAATCCTGATAGTCAGGCAGAACTTGAAGCTGCAAGGGCATATGGAGCGCATCTTCAACAAACTACATCTGATATGATTTTTAGTGATCCAGATATTATTGAAGTATATCCTTTAGCAAAAGCTCTAATGGCGTATAGCGAACTACCAGAAACGGAAAGAGGAAGTTTAACAGAGTATTTTATACAATGGTCTAAAGATAATAATGAAAATATAAATATGAATGATATCGAAGCTGTTCAGATTGTTGTTGATCCCAATATTGCTGTAAATGGTATTCCTAGATTTACTGATGCAAAAATCAGAGATAGTAAAGTTGCTTCAAATATGCTGGCAGCATTATATGGTAGAATGTTGGGTCAAGATAGAGTTATATCTGATGGTATAGAATTAACAAATCCTTATACTGGAGAACAACAAACTTTTACTTATAGATTGAGTGATAATTTAATGAAACAAATGCAAGAGGATTTGCAACAGGAAATTGGAGAAATAGCAGCAGATGTAGGCAGACCTAATATTGGACAAGTTAGAAAACAGCATGAAAGAAATATAAATATTCAATCTTATGCATATGCTGAAGGTGTTGTTGAAAAAGCTAGACAAGAGAGTAGAACTGGTTTAACACGGGATGAAGAAGCAGCAATTAGGCTTGATGCTAGAAATGATTATAAAAATGGATTAATTTTTGAATCAAAAGATGCTGAAGATATTCAAGCAATGTTAGGATATAGTAGCGAACAAATTGCATTTGGTAGGGTTCTTTCTCACTTGGCCCCTCCCGGTGCTCCTATTCCAGACTCTCTAGTAGATTTAGTTTTTAATGCACAATTAGGTAATACTGATTTTGAACCTGCTGTTACGAGAGGCAGAGAATTAGTAGCTGAGTTACAACCATATTTTGAAAGTGAAGATTATAGAGGTGGACTTTATTATTTAATTGCAGAAATTCATGGTGCTCAAGATTTATCTCGAGTTTATAAAGATAATACATTTGGAACTAGTACTGTTGATGAAGCACTTGATGCAGTTATTGCTTCATCTGAAGGTGAAACAGCAGATGAGAAGGCTGAAACTTTGTTAAAAAGTCTTTTAATTGGAGGATCTGTTACTCATGGTCGTATTGGCACACTTCAAAGAATTATGACACAATCTTTTGAAGGTGGAGCAGGACAGCAACGACAAATTCCACCGGCAGATCTTATTAGATTTTTAAAATCTCCTCGCTTATTAGAAAGTGGGCGTTCTCAAATGTTTACAGTTAATGGTCAAGCACATGTAGGTGGAGAACATAAAGATCATACTATTTCCGGTGGTCGTGCAAATAGAGAAAAGATTAGTATTCCGGCTGAAGCTGGAATATTATTTGGTTCTCGTATTCATGCTCCAGTAGCTTGGATAGGTTTAACAGTAACCAATAGAGATAATTATACTATGTCCGCTGAAACTAGATCTCAAATTAAAGCTGACTTAACAAATCTAGCAATAGCAAATCCAGCTTTAATAAGCGAATTACAAGTTTTACCTACAGCACTGTTAGCTGTTTGGACTGATGCGTGGGTTAAAGAAAATTATGGAGATCAAGTTGTTAATGCAGGCAATTTAAGTGACGCTATGCAATTAGGCGCAAGTCAATATATGCCTCTTACTTTTGAAGATACTGCAATTGGAGGTCCTGATCCTGTAATTGAAGATGCATTAGAAGACATTTTACCAAGACAAACTAGAGTTCCTAGTATTGCTGCGGTTAGAAACACTTTAATGTTTGGTAGAATGTTAGAGGCAGATCAACAGGAAGAAGTATTTACTACAGGAGATAGTAGAGAAATTCAACTTAGTGTAGGACAGGATTCAATTACACGAGGCAATGAAATATTTACAGCTGTAAATTTTGGAAATACTGTATTCTCAATTCCCACATCTAATAAGATGATTGAATTTAATCCTGAAGCTATTGATCTTGTTGCGGCTCGAGTTAATCGAAGTATTAGAACTACTGGAGATTTAAGTAAAGATAATCCTAGAATTTTCATGGGACAAGATGGTAGAAGGTCTATTGATGTTACTTATTTAAGATCCAGACCTGAATTAATTCCAGAAACAATTCGTAGAGAAGAAGTGCAAACTGCTCGAGATGTTATAGGGGAGTTAGAAAATGCAGGTATTCTTATTAATAAAAATGGAGTATATTCTATAGTAGATACTACTACTCCTGATTCACCATCTATGTATTTACCTCCTGATCCAGTTAATGGACAAAGATATAGTCAAAGAGCATTTCTTGATGATCGCGCCTATAATCCGGGTATAAAGATGCAGTACTTAAGGGCATTGGCAACTCCAGAAACAGAAGAAGTAGAAGAATTAGTAGGTGCTTATGAAAGAGTTCGTGGTGAAGAAGTTGGGGCTATTCCAGATGAAACTGGAATTCTTAATCCATTTAAAAGAGGAAGACTTGGGAGAACTGTAGTGACTCAACCGGATCCAACTGATTATTTATTTGGATCTGACTCTGGCGATCCAGAATTAGAATTTGTAAGATTTTCCGAGAGTCTTCAAAGACCTAAATATGAGATAGGAATGGGCTTTGCTCAACCTGATGGTAGAATTACACGGACTACTACTCCTCCTGTTTTTCCTGAATTATTAACTGAAGTTGGACAATTTTTTGATAATATAGGTGATTCTATTGCAGAGTTTATTACAAAAAAAAATTTAGGAAGCACAGAAGAGATAAGAGGAGCACCTTCAAGAGCAGGAGATGGTGAAAATGGACAGCTTACTATGAATAGCTATATTCCATATTTAGATATGACAATTCGAGAGGCAGTTGATTTAAGTAGGAGAGTTGATTAATGACAGATAATATTTATGGACCTATTTTTGAACCGCAGCCAGAACCAGAAATGGCAATGAATCCAAGAGTGGATGATGTTAATGGTGAAAAGGAAAAAATTAGAGCACACTCTAGAAAAAGACTTGAACAGGTTCATAATAATCCTAGTGAATTAGCTACATATCTACAAGAAATAACTGCTGAAGTTGAAAATAATCGAACAATGACTCAAGGCAGAATTGAACAAAGATTACAAGATTCACGCTATAGAGAAGTGTTTGGTGAAACTGACAATACAATTGCTCAAGCAGAATTAATTGGTATTGAAGCTCCTAAAGATGCTGCAGCTTATAATGATTTTAGTACTAAGATTTTAAATACTGATGAAGTCGGTAATTTTAAAATTCAAGATGAGCGTACCATTGGGTGGGCAGATGCATCAGCTGCAACATACTTTTTAACTAATTATGATGTTAGCCGTGGTATCACTGCTAGAGGTGCGGGTAATATGCTTATTACTCAAAACTTAATTAAAGGTGGATTTAGAGGATACTTTGAAGACAGAGGTGTTGCTAATCTTTCTAATAGTCCTGATTTAGATGTTAATATCAGGGGATCTGGCTTTGCTGTTAATCCAGCTAACTGGGCTAGTGTTACTGATTTCTTTGGTATTTTAGAAAAAGATGATTTAGCTGCGTTACAATATAAAGATCCAAATTGGAATACTGATGAATATTTAAAAAGTTTGGTTGAAGTTCGTCCTGACTTTATGAATATTCTTTTTAATAGTGGAGTAGATAAAAAAGATTTACAAGATGCACCAAATGTTGATGCTTTTTGGTTTAAGGTAAATGGACACTTTGCCTTACGAGGAGCAGCAGAAAGTTTAGGTACATGGAAAAATAAAGTAGGTGGATTCCAAGAATTTGCTTTGCTTGCTAAAGATTTTATCCGAGACTCTTTAATTAATGATCCTGACTTTGCAGGTGAGTTAGTTCTTAGTGGAATTATTGGCTCTATGACATCAGGTGTGGGCGGTGCTCTTTCAGCTGGTGCTATAGTTGGACGTAGGATTAATAAAACAAGAGAAGCTGCTCGTAAGATTGTCAGAATGTTAGATAAAGTAAACGAAGTTAGATCAAGAACAATGCAGTTTATGCCACAAAACTGGGGTCTGGCTGCAGGTTATGCATTAAGAAATACTAAAGTTGGTAGATTCTTTGATGTACAAGCTAGAGATGTTATGTATCGCGGTAAGAAATTTGATACTGCTTTAAAGTATGGTAATAAATTTGCAGGTTATACCTTTGCTGAATTACCTGCAGGCTTTATTGAAGAAGGTATGGCAGGTGCTTTAAACCAGATGGAACTAAATAGATCTCGTATGGAAGATCGAAGTGTAGGTAAAGCATTCTTGCAAGAAGGTATTGCTGGATCTGCTATTCGAGCATTTGGTATTAATCCTGCATTGCGTGGTATTAATGCCGGATTAAATTATACAAAACATGCTGCTGGTTCTGGTCTTACTAATTTTACTCGAGATATTTTAGGGCAAAGATTATTTGATAGAGGTGCTGCATATGCAGATAATTTTGCAGGATTCTTTGGTGCTTTAAAAGATTTAACTGGCTGGAGAGATACTGGGTATTTTAATGCAAAAGCAGATTTATTTGAACTACAAGACTATTTAGCTGATCCTAATAATCAAGTTATTATTGATGGTAAGAAAGTAACTAAAGAAGATGCTAAAGATATTGACACTTTAATCGAAAGGCATCCTGCATTTGGTGTTGTTGCTGTGTTAGGACAGCATGATCCTGAAGCAATGTTTGGTAGTCATACAGTAGAAGTTAGAGATCCTGTTACAGGCAAAACTAAAGAAGTTGAAAGACTTAAAATTATTAGTTTATTTGAAGATTCTAAAGAAAGAGCTTTAAGAGTAAAAGCTGGTCTTAGTGCAGATGCTGATATTTTTGTTACTGATGATATGAATGATGTAGAAAAGGAAGTCACTTTAAAAAATCTTAAAGCTTATGAAGCAGCTAAAAAACAAGGATTAACTAAAGCAGAACTTAACAGGGCTATGATTCATGTTATGCGTGCATCTATGACTGCCGAAGCTGTATCTTCAGCAGATGCTAGAACTCGTTTGGCTAATGCTTATTTTAATATTGTAGTTGAAGAAGAAGCTCGTGCAGAAATGGCTAAGACTTCTCAAGAAGCTCAAGAAGGTGAAAAGCGTGTTAAGGCTGCTAAGACAAGAGAAGCTTTAGAAACAGAACGAGTTAAGTTAAATGAACAGTTAAGGGCTGAAGGTCAAGCAGAAATCCCTGATGGTCTAACCGATTCAGAACTGCGTAATAATCTTAATAGAGTTTACGGTAATAGGGGTAATCTTAGTTATGATGTTGCTGTTCAAAGAGTTTTAGAAAGTGATGGACTTTTAAGTTTATTAGATTCTGGTTTAGTTGCGAATGAATTAAATGCTATGTTTGCTTCTCAGAATCCAGAGATGTTTGATGTAGCTGAAAAAGACGGTCGCAAAATTTATACACCTAAAAAAGAATTTGAAAAAGAAGTTAAAGCTTTACATATTGAAGCAGACTTTGATACTAAACGTTTAGCGGTAATTAGAGCTCGTAAAGTTGCAGGAGTTATTTCAGATCCCAGAACAATGCTTACTGAGATTTTACAAATTGGTCTTAGAAGAGTTGCGTCCCAAATTCAAACTGAAATTAAAAATACTGAAGGCAATGTAAGTAAATTAAAAGAGTTAATTAAAGATTTAGAATCTCGTGGTATTCCTGTCACTATTGATGGTGATCTTGAAGCATCTAGTGTAATTAGATTAACTCTTCAAATTGAAGATATTGCTGTTACTATTGTAATTAAAAATAAAGATGATACTGTACCCTCAGAACCCGCCACTACACCAGCAGCTGATCCTCCGGCTCCTGAAGATGCGGGAGTAGATCCTGTTGATATTAGTGAGGCTACAGAACCTCCAGCTCCTGTAAGCGAAGGAATTACCTTTGATCCTGCAGATGCACGCCGATCTGGAGTTGATCAAGAAACTAATGATCTAATGAATAAATTTCTTCAAGAAGCAACAGACCCTAGTTTACCTAGCGGATCTGTTGCCAGATCACAAGATAGACTTGCTCGTTTAAAAAAAATTAAAGAAGGCAGAACTACAACAGAAGCAGAAGCTAATGCTCTTGATAGTCTTATTAAAGAAGAAGAAGCTAGATTAGAAAAGAGGCAGGCAGAGCAAGGTGAAGTTGATCCAGTAGCAGAGTTTAATGATAGAGTGGACAATGCTACTTCACATGCAGAGTTAAAAAGTCTTGCAGATGAATTAAATCCACAATTAGAAGCTGCAGAAATGAGCAAGGTTAAAAAAAATCTTAGTACAGTAAACTTAAGAAATGCACTTAAAAAGGCTTATGCAGATCTTCAGGCTAGGCCGACGCTCTTTGAGCCTACACCCGAGCCTACACCAACTGCTACTACCAATGTAACTATTGATGCAAGAACTACTGCTCATAATGAAGCTATTGTTGATCTACTGACTGCTTTAGAAACTGTTGATGGCAAACAAGATCTCGGTCAAATTTTACAAGAGTTATTGAATGATGTTGATCAGGGAGAAGGGTTAGAGGTAGATGAAGCAACTAAAAATCGTTTGATTGAAGTTAGAAAAGCTAAGAGAGAAATCTTAGATGAGCTTTATGACGAGACTGCTAAAAATAGACTAGAAAATAAAAGGCTTAATAATAGAAACACTCAGCGAACTGAACTTGAAAACGAAATTGAAGAGTTGCAAGATCCTGATGAGGGAGAAGTTGATCAGTCAAAACTTGATGAAGCTAGAAAAAGATTAAAAGGTATTAACGAAGCAATTCAAAAACTTGAGTTAGAGATTAATGCAGAAGCTGTTATGGCAGCTAGAGAAAAGTTGCAAAAATTAGAACAGTCTTTAGATGACTTAGCACCTGAGGTAGAAGAAGGTACTTTACTTCCTGCTCCGGGTACATTTGCTCTTATTGAATATAGAAAGATGCGAAGAGAGAAAGTTCAAACTACTAAAGCTCGTATTAGAAAAGCATTGAAAAAATTATTAGAGGCAAATGCAACAGATTCTAATGCCAATCCATTAACCGTAGAATCTATTGTTGCTCTTACTGTTGCTGGTGGTCATGGAGGTAATGTTAATACTAAAGCTAAGCTGCAAAAACTTGCACTTCAAATTACTCAAGGTGCTTTTAAAGATGAATATAATATTGATGCTCGTTCAACTCCTTTAACAAATGTAGACGAAAATACAAAACTTAGTCAAAAAGAATTAGAAGCTTTTGTTGCTGAGATTGAAAGTAGATTAGATGATACTGTTGTTGCTCCTCTAACTGAGTCTGAAGAAAACTATGTTAGACGATTAGCTGCTCTTGGTGTCAAAAGGTTAGAAGAATTATTGGCTTTAGAAAATGGTGAAGCTATGATTGCTAGAGCAATGGATCAAAATACTGAACCAATTGCTTCTTTACAAAGAAATACAGGTAAGATTGTTAGAGTATTTTCAGATGCTTATTCTATTGATGTTACATTAAGTGAAGAAGAAAAATCAATTGCTTTAAATAGAGCAAGGCAATTAAAACTTATTAAAGCTTTACGACGAGGTATTTCTAATCTAGGAGATTTCCGTGGTGATAATCAAGTTACTGAATTTGAATTAGCTAATATGGCTAGAGTTGTTCATCCCGTATTTACTAAGATGAACTTCTGGCAGCTTTTCTCTGAAGCTGTTGTTACAGATAGTATAACTCCATCCGCAGGATCTGTTCGATTTGATATAGATGAACTTCTAATTAAATTAGATGACTATGATGCTAAACTGCAATACATGGTTTATGGTAAAAAAACTGAAGAAGAAAAACAAGCTATTTTAAGAGATATTGCAACAGCTGATCCTGATGATGCTAGCACAGAATATTTGTTAGATACTGCTCTTGAATTAGCTAATGGAGATGCAGAAGCACTTCGTGTTATGGGTCAAGATTTATTTAATAATGGACCAGATGATCTTAAAGGTTATTATATTTTATCTCAATCATCTAAGCTTGGAAAAATTAAAAAATCTAAAATGGGACAAGAATATGAAAGCCATGTTCGTGCAGCTATTCGAGATAGATTAAAAACTTTAACTCCTTCACAAAGAAATAGAGTTAGTGAATTTTTAATGGAGCAAATGCCCGGTAGATTTAATAATAATAAATATCCTAATGATCGTATTGAATTAGATCTTTTAGAAGCTGCTTTACTGGATTATTTATCTACTTATAATAGAGATATTGATGATTTTGGAGATGTAAGTGAATGGGGTAATGGTACTATTTCATATACACCTGCTGATCAACTTGGTGCAGGTATTGTAGATTTAGCTTCTGGAGCTAGAGATGGAACAACTAGACATAGAAGATCAGATCTTCCTGTAGACCCTACAAAGGCTACAGGAGATAAAACTTATCCTTCTGAATATCAAGGTAGAGTTAGCAGAAGAAATAATCATACTCCTCTTGGTGCAGGTAGACTGCAGCAGCAGCAAGAAGATTATCAATTAAAAAGAATTGCTCAGTTTATTGCTGGTATTGATATGACTCCAGAACGAGTTGAGCTTGTTAAAAAATGGTTGACGGAAGAAAAAGAAGCATTAGAAAAAATTGGTGACGGTGAGGGTAATGCTGGTGAAAGATACTTCCCAACAATTTTATACAAAGATGTTGATCAAAAAATTATGGATATGGATGATCTAATTACTGAAGTTCATTCTATGTTAACAGGTGTTGATAGTTTGATGGCAACCACTGAACATGATGCTATTACTATTGCTCCAGAACTTTTAATGGGTATTATTGATGTTACTTCTGAAGATTATCAGAATGCAGTACAAGGCACTCCTGCTGAAGGTATTGAAGGTTTTGGTAAAGACCCCGGATTTGCTGGTGGATTCCAAACATTTAATACTAGCCCCTTTAGTTTCTCTAGTGCTATTAATGCTGGTTGGGAAATGATTCATCCTGTATTTAGCGGCATTACAGCTAGAGGTGTTGCTGCCTTTATGGCTCTTAGAAATGAAGCTGAAAAGAGTGGATCTATTTCTAGTATTTCTGAAGTTATGAGTTTAAATACATACTTTGATGGCTCATTCAATGCTATTCATCAAAAAGCTGCTTTGCTGTTAACTTATACAAGCGAAGCGGGTGAGTTTAATAAAGATGACTTTATTGTAGATATTGGTAAAGAAGATTCTTTAGATACATGGTTTAGAAAAGTTAATGGCAAATTACGAGAGCTTTCTGAAAATCAATTAGGTGTGGATTATTATGTTAAGGTAACTAGAGATGTTATGCTTGCATTATCTACAGAAGCTTTTGAAGGTGGTGCTAATTCTGAACGAGCCATTAGAGTTATAGATTATCTCAAAAGTATTGAGGCTTTACCAGAAAACTTTGGGGCATCTAACTTTAAAACAATTTTAAGTATTGATAATTTAAAATCTATTGATGAAGAAGGCGGAGAAGTTATTAAAGGTCTTCGTAAAGTATTTAAAAAATCTGTAATGATTAATCTGTATGGTGCTGGTAGAGAAAAAATTCAAGCAGCATTCTTAAATAGTTTAATTGATCCTGATAAAGGTGCAGATGCTTTGTCTAAAGTTGATGATATGAGTGCAGCTGAAGATGCTGCAGAAGCTTTAGCTGGTATTTCATTAGGATATGGTCTTAAAGAAAGACAGATTGCAATGACTGCTCTAGCTGAAGTTGTTGAAGTTATAGATAATCCAGAAAATTTAAAGCCAACTGAAAGAAAAATTTTAGAAGATCTTATTGGTAAACGAGAAGATATGCAAAAAATTATTGCTTCTATGAAAAAACGCATGGAAGATGAAGGTTTTAGTAAAACTAAGATGCAAAGAATGTTGAAGAATCAAATGGGATTCTTGTCTCTTACTAAGAGCGATATTAATATGAATGCTCCAGCATTTCAGCTGCAAGCAGCTAATGCTATTATTGAAGATATTCTTCGTGTTAGATTGGGATTAAATCCAGATACGGAACCACAAAGATATAATGCAGCTAAGAAAAGATTATTAGCAAAACAAAAAATTGCAAGAGATGAATTTACAAGATTACTTAGAGATAGAATTGTTAAAGGTATATCTCAAATTAAAGCTGAAAATCCTGCATTGTTAAAAGGATTTGAAGATGAAGCAGCTTTAGTAAATCAAATTGTAGAGATTGTAACATCTAAAGAACCAGTACCTAATGTTGATCCTAGACTTGTAAAAATTGGTCAAGAATTACGAGGTGAGATTAATAAACCAATTACTGATGAGCAATTTACTGCGGTTCAAGAAAAAATGGCAGAGGCTTCGGGATTTGATCCTGCTCAAATTAGAGCATTGCAGCTTTTAAATATGGCTGGGCGGCGTAGAGATCCTGCTCAAACTTTAGCTTTAGGTGATATGACAGACGGTGAGAATGTATTTGATGCAGAGATTTTAGATAATATTGCTCGACATGTTACATTCCGTGGTCTTGGTCCTGATTTAGCTGCAGGTAGAGCAGTTTTATTTGCACATGCAGGCACTTATCATGCACCTGCTGGAGCCAAAACATTTGGTATTGCTAAAGGTGAAGAAGATATTGCATTTGGCTCAATGAAAATTAAAGATCCATTAAGAGAAGCTGGTTTAACTCAAGAGGGTGTTAGTGCAGATGATACAAGAGCGTATGTTGAAGCAATGTTTGCTCGACACATGTTAGAGCGATTATCAAGATATAAATTTGATATTAATAGCCCGTTAGAACAAATTGCTAGAGAAGAAGGAGCAGATGATGTTGCTCTTATCTTAAAACGAAATAGAACTGAAGATGAAGAAATTCAACTTAGAGCAGAGTATCTTGCTGCTTGGCATAAAGCATACATGAAAGCTAAACAGTTTGAAAATGAAGGGCATATTGGACCTTCGGTAGAAGATGGTGATCTTAATGGTATTAATGCAGTGCGTGCTCGTATTTCATCATTGATGGGCAATAGAGAAGGTTTAGATCCTGAAGAAACAGAAGAGCCATTATCTATTGAAGACTTTATGAAGTTAAGAGTTAAAGTGGTTCAAGATATGGGTGACTTTGCATTACTTCCTCAATTCTATTCAGTATCGTTTGGTAATCTTGGTATTCCTGAATTAAAGAAAATATCTATTCAAAATAAATTGCGTAAGGTAGCTCCGGTTAGTTCTAGAATTAATGACCTTCAAGAATTTAGAAAAGAGTTTGATAGAAAGCTTAAGAAGGGTATTGAAACTCAAGGTGCATCACAAGCTACAGATAATAATTTTGATATGATTACTCCTTCTCAATTAGATGATTTAAGAGAAACTACATATAGCACTGATCCTGATGATATGATGGATGATATTTCAGAAGTTGCTACACTGCCTTCTATTGGTATCAGTGGACTAAATGATACAAACTCATCATTACAACATTCGTATAGATTAGAACGCGAGCTTGTTCGATTTGCTGTAGATAAAAATATGGTAAATCTTGTTAAAAAGGGACAGTGGCAAACATTATTATTTTACTATAGAGCACACAAAATTAATTTACGAGAAAATGATAGATTAAAATTAACTCTGCAAAGAATTGATGCCGAAAGAGAAGTATTAGGACTGTCCTCTGAAGAAATAGATGATAGAAAGAGTAGAGCTATTCATGAATCTAGATTATCAGCAGAACGTTCTATTGCAGATCTTTGGAAGCGAACCACTGATAATGCTGATGCCGAATCATATACAACTGAAATGGCTCCATCAGGTAACGTTGGTATTCTTCGTAGAAATATTTTTAGAACTGAAGACAATCAGCCACAAACTATTTCTAGAATTCTTAGAAGTTTAGGAACACCTCAAAATAATTTAGGAACGTTTGGTGTTATTAAAGTTGTTGCATTCCAGCCAGCTAATGATGTAAGTAGCGATGCTAATATTATTAGAGGTGAGACAAGACTTATTCCTTTGACTGCCCATAATCACGACATTCAACATATTATTAAATCAGTCTTAGCTTACAATGGATTTAAACGTTACTTGTTAGAGACTGCAGAAGGCAAAGCACTAACTAAAGAAATGAAAAAACGTGCAGCTCGAGAAGATATGTCTGATCGTGATTTTATTATGCAAGTTGAAAACTTTGCTGTTGAGCAAGACATTGTTACTTATGATGAGTTCTTACAAGTATTAACTTCTGTTGTTAATAATCCAGAGTATGGAGCTGAATCTAATATTTCAGCCAGAGAATTAATTCTTGGCAATGTTGCTGAAAGTTCTGATACCATTGAAAATCTTCTAGCTAATGATAGATTTGATTATACTCTAAACTTTGGTTCTGGTATTATTCGTGTTGAAAGCAAAGTCCGTGGATCTAGTTCTAGATTCTATTTAACTATTGCTCAAGCTAGACAAGCATTAGTTGCTGCTAGAAACTCTGGTATTATTGAAACTACACAGTTGGCTTTCTTAGCTAATATTGATAAGATTAATAGACCCAGAACTATGTCTTCATTCTTAAATGCAGTTGATCCTACAAGTAATCGAAGTGTTCGTGATATGAGACTTCGAGATGAATTAGATGCAGAAGCATTGCTTCATATTGAACGTAGACATCATAGAATGAGAACTGGAGAATCATTAGAAAGAACTAATATTAAAACAGTAGTAGGAGGTAGAGAAAAATCTTCTCTTGCTCGTGCTTCTCATGGAACTAGATCTTTACCTAAGATTACAAATAAAAATCCTTCATTCCCAATCTTTTTAGATAATGAAGATCTTGGTAAAAAAGCTGGTCAACGGCAATTGCAATATAGAGCAGAACTTAGTGCATTCTTACAGCTATTAAAAAAATTAGGATTAATGAATCCTACTCCAAAGGTTGATGTAGATCAACTTAAGGAGTTAGGATTTAATAGACAAACCAATGTACTTTTATTTGAAGCAGAAGAATCATTACAAAATAATGTAGAACAAGAATATCAAAGAGCTGTAGTGCTTGGATTTATTTTAAGCTCGGGTGGTACGGCTCAAGATGTTGGTGCTGCTTACATGAGATTCTTCCCTAAAAATAGAGAGAGTTTAAATAAAACAATTAATAATAAAGATGTTAAGAAGACTATTAAGATTGCTAAAGAATTAATTAAACTTCAAACCATGTCTAATAAGGGACAGCTTAATCCATTTGCCGATGATGCTCGTGGATTTGTATTTAATTTAATTGATAATCCAGCTTCTGACTTAACAGATAATAGAGGTATTCTTGAGGAGTTTGTTGCTTATCAAGCTAGTATTGGTAAAGAAGTTGATTTATCTAATGAACAAGAGTCGGCATTAATTCAAGCTGCTCTTGAAACTGCTTTTAATGACGTATACTCAGAGACAACTTTATTTACTCAAAATAGAGGAAATGGATCTACAGTAAGAGCTGAAATTCCTAATGTATTAGCAACCTTAGATAAGTCTAGTGGATCAGCATTAATAAAACAAAAAGTTGATGAAGCTGCGGAAAATGGTTTTATTAGCAAGGAAACAGCAAAGATTATTAAAGTTGTCTTAGCAAAGATGGCGGCAATTAATCCTACATTCTTAAATAATATTGAATTAAACTTTGGAGCAGACAATAGTATGGCTATTTCAACTCCGGGTAATACTCTTGCTGATGATAGATATCTTATTGAATTATCTAAATCAGATTTAAAGAAAGATCCATTAAGTGCTGCTAAAGTATTTATTCACGAAGTGGTTCATATTGGTGCAATGAAATATTTAAATAGTGAGCAAGGTGGTCAAGATTTATATGAAATGACAGAGCTTATGAGAAACAAAGCTGTTAATCGTTTTGCATTTAGAATGACTAAAGTGCTGCATGGACCTCGTGGTGGTATGACTGCACTAGAACGTCATCGTAGATATATGGCTAATCCTCATGAGTTCTTTGCAGAAACTGCTGCATATTATTGGATGTCAGAAGCCACGGAAGAAATTGATGCTATTTTAGAAGAAGCTCAAATTGAAAAAGTTGAAGCTGCGTTAGAAGATACTAAAGATAAAAAAGCAGTTGCTAGTTTTGCTAGTAAGATGTCAAATCTCATGGGTCGTATTATTCAAATGTCTCGTAATGCAATTTTAGATATTCGTGCAATTATGAAACAGTATGAAGACGATAGCGGATTTAAAGAAGAGTTTGATAAGCTTAAGTATTTATCTCAAAAAGCAATTGGTTTTGATTCTACAATTGGTTCTGTTCAAACTCAAGCAAGAAAACTTGATGATTCATATACTCGATATCATGAAGGAGAAGATGGTGCTGATGATCCACTGCCTCCAAAAATTTTAACAGATTCGCAGTTAAAAACTACTTTACAAAAAGAATCACAACTAGCAACAGAGATTGCTGTGTTAAGTAATCAGTTGGCGGAAAACCCTGAAGATAATGCTATTGATGCTGAGCTTGAAACTAAGATTGCACTTCGAGAAGAAATGAAAGTTGTTATTGAGTTTAATGAAGGCGAAGCTGATCAGTTTGGTGCTAATAGAATAGATCGTTTGTTAGTTGAACTTGATTTAGAAAACAAAGCTAGAACTCATGGTGATAGCAAAGTTAAAGAAATTAATTTTAGAGATGCAGTTGCAGATGATTCTATTCCTAATAATATTCTAGCATCTATTGTTATTACTAGATTACAAAATCATTTAGGACATACAATTGAGAGCTTTATGGATCGTCAAAGAGGTCTTAGTGGATTTGCCTTGAATCCAGCTCAAACTGATATGACTATGGATTCTAAATTTTCATTAATTCGTTTACTATCTTTAGTTGTAGATGCTGAAGCTATCTTAACCACTCATGTTTTAGTTGGCGATAAAGTTGCTGATTTGCAGAAAGCACAGAATGCAACTAAGAATGATTTTGCTAGACTTCGTGGTGCTATCAGTAGATTACCTAGTGCTGACGCTATGGTAAATGTAATGCGATTTGTAGCTAATCCAATTGAAACAGAAGCTGCTACTAATGAAGATGAAATGGCTGCTATTCCTATTGCTCAAGAACTAAGAGCTATGTTTGGTCGAGTTATTGATATTGCTAAAATGAATGGTATTCTCTATGATGGTTTAGAATACAGTCCTATTCCAATTAAACTATCACGAAATAGGTTAAATGATTCTAGAGTTCATAAAGCTATTTCTGATCATATTGGAGAAAGAATTGCTGGCACTACAAATATTGATCCGCTAACATTAGCTATGTCAGGATTATTACCTAATTTAATTTTGCCACATGGATCAAGAAAGATTCAAGACATTAATAATATTGATGCAATTGCAAACTTTAGACAGCAGTTAATTAAACTTAGAAATAATAAAGAAGGTGGTATGGAAGTTCTTAAAATGTTGAGAAACCTATCACTTGATGGTAGTAATGATTATTTATCTCGATTAGATTTTGATGATTTAGAAACTTGGACTAGTTTAGATATTTTAGAACTGCAAAATGGTTTATATACAATTTATCGAGATGGATTTAATACTCAGTCAATTAAGGATAATGATGTAATTAAAAACTTTGTTAACGGATCTAGAAATAGATTAGTTTACGATGCAGCTTCTACTGATAAATTAAATACCGAACAAAGAAGACAATTAAATAATTTAAAACTTTATACAGAATTTGGACTGGGTAAAATCTTACCAGTGGTTCGTACTGATTCTGAAACACCTAAGTCACACGATTCTGTTGCTGATATTCGTGCAGATATGTTCTTAGGTGAAGTTGGGAGAGGAGCTAGATTCTTAGCTGTTGACCGATATTTTGATCCTGATCCTGCATTCTTAATTGAAAGCACTTTAGATTCTGATCATGCTCTTAATGGTGCATTTGAAGTAGATCCAGCTGAATCTATTATTCCTGCTGTAACAACTGGTCTTGGTTTTGATGCTAATGCTGCAACTGCTTTGAAAGATATAATGAAAGAAGATGGTAAGCTGGGAATTACTGGTCTTAGTTTTGATGGCTTATTAGATGTTGTCGATGACACATTACAAAGAGCTGATTTACATCCTAATGTTTCTACAAAAGGTGCTCGTGATATTTATGAATTAAGAGATCACCTTAATATTTTAAGACAAAAATATGACACATTAGCAGGTAGAGCTAAGAGAGTTAATGCAACTGAAGCTGGTAGTATTCCAAATCGTTTGGCTAGTATTGGTAAAGATTTGGTTCTTGCTTTGTATGGTGGTAATCTTACAGTTGCTACTGCATCTGTAGAAGGACTATTATCTGGTCTAACAATGATGGGTCGAGGCGATATGGTCATGGGTCCAGCTAGATTATTTGTCAGTATCTTTAAAGGTGCTGTTGCTGGAGGAGCTTCAGGCTTCTCTAAAGGTCTTAAAGCTGCTACTGGAATTAATTTAGGTGATCCATTAGCTATTCGTCAGACTGCAACAGAATTAGCATATGCTCATGAGCATGCAATGATTCAGGGTGTTGAGCGAGAGTCAGAATCAGATTCATTGGTAAGCGATACTATCTTAGATAAGTTTGCTAAGGCTGTTGGAGTTCTTGCTGATATTTCTACATCGAGTGCATTGGGTGTTCAAAATAATATTAAATTCCAACTTGAAGGATTAGCTATTAGAACTTTAGAACAGCTTATCCGTAGCGGTGCTCTTAAAAGATTAACGAATGCTTTTAACAGCCCTGAAGGTAAAGCTCTTCTTAATGAAGATATTGAAAACATGGGTACTCCTGATATGCGTAAGAAGTTAAAACAAATTATGAATTTAGCAGGTATCAATGATTTTAATTTCTTAGGATCTAATGCTGTTAAGATTGTATTTGGTCTTAAGGCAAGTGGATTATTAGATCCTGAGTTTGCTGGTAATTTAAATGATCTAATTAAAAAGGCTGGACTAACTGCTATTGATTTTGATTCTGGTAGTAAAAAATATGATGCTAAAGAATCTGCATTATCTCACATTGCTTTATTGGAACAAGCTGCGTTAGCAGAAACAGACAAACATTTAAGAGAACAGTATTTTACTGTCTTAAATAATTTAAAAGATTTTGTCAATAAAGAATTAGAATCTAGATTTGTTGGTGGTAAAGTTCTGTTGCAAGATACTACTAATAGTGCTTACTCTGTTCTTGCCAAATTATTTAAATCATATCCAACACAATTCTTTGGTCAGAGAATACGAAGAGATTCAAGATTCTATGGTCCTGTTCAGAATACTATTCGTATGATTAATTTGGTTGCAGCAGATATTGGATATATGGTTCTCATGGAAATTGCCAAGTCGGGCTTTGATGAAGAAAGATTGGATATGATGTTAGAGGAGCTACAGCAAAAAGAAGCTGTTCTCCGATTAGTATCTAGATCTCCTGTCTTTGGTCTATGGGGTGGTATCATGAGTTCCATTGTTGCCGAAAGTTTTATTCAGTTAACCACTGGCAAGGGCTATACGGGTAATATTTTAAATCAAGCCTTTATTCCTGTTCCTCTGCAGAAAGCACAATCTTTATTCTCAAACCTGCTTAAGGTTGTTCGATACGGAGTGTTTGACGATTCTGAAGATGCTGCGGGTAGAAGAGACTTGGCAGCATATCAGTTGTTATCCTCAATCCCTCTACTTCAAGAATACTTTGTTAGAGCTGCATTAGCGCAATATCTGCCTGCCGAGGCTTCTCGTGTTATGACGGAAAACATGCAAAGACGTTCCTTTGGCGACAAGGATAAAAAGAAACCATCTAATTCTTATTATGGTCCATTTAGTTCTGAAAGACCATTTGATACTTCAACCTCAGTTGCTAGAAACATACCGCCTCACTTGTTAACATCCTATGATATGTTATCGGTATTGGCTAATGAACCATTGACAAACCTCATGGGACAGGCTCAGGAGGTCTTACAGCCGCAGCAGCCTCAAGAGGTACCCTCGGTCCCTGAACAGCCTGCTAGCCCTCAGAGAGCCCCTGAGGCCCCGCAAATGGAAACTGGCCTTCCGTCAGCTGCAGGGGATAATCCAAGTGAGAGGTTGGCTGAAGTATTATGATATCTGCATTTTTAAATCCCGAAATGCTGTCCCTTCTGACGGGAAGTGTCACAGGGTTTATTTTTAAGAGTATGGCGGAGAAAAGAAAAAATGATCATGAAAAATTTATGCGAGCTATGCAGGCTCAAGAAGCGTCGAATGATTCAGCGAATCAGGCTGCTCAAAGAGTCAGTGATGCCGGAGGCAAGCTTGTTAGGCGTGTTATTGTTATATGTATTCTTTTCGCTACTATCGTTGCTCCTTTTATCATTGCCTTCAATGACGGGATAACTACAGTAGTGGAACATACTGAGACAGTCTATGGATGGTGGGATATACTGAAGTTGTTTCCTGAAGAAAAGACTTTGTTTACTGAGGTAGATGGATTCTTATTTACTCCTGAAAATAGAAATATTTTAGTAACTATTGTTGGGTTCTACTTTGGACAGGCTGTGAAAAGTCGATAGGGGTCACGAATTTGTAAGAGGTGTTAATTGGGTTGACATGTGTGTTAGCCCCCGGTACCCCCTTTGACTACAGGAGTTTACTATGACTTATGACCTTTCTGCGTTGACTGACTACCTTGACATGCAACAGCTTGTTTTTGTTGTTGACCACTACGAGGACCAGCACGGTCCTTGGCCTATCAAACCATGGCCAAATAGTACGGCATTTAGTCGTGCTCTCTATCGCTACTTGGATTCTCGTGACAAGGCTCCCGAGCCATACGATCATTACGACGAAGAGTTCTTCAAGCACTACGATGGAGGATGCGAATAATTACCACCGCCTTGCTAGGCTTACCGGCCTAGCAATGCTTTCTTACAGGCTTACTGCAGCCTTCAATGCAGAAATAGGAGCGTAAACCCATGTCTGGTTCGCCCCAAGGTTCGTCCCCGCGCCTTAGCGGGGTTGTCCACTTCCTCAAGATGGTTGAGAAGGACGGTGAAAGTGTGCCATTCGAAGTAGCTCCGGCTACTCGGTGGACGCTGCATAGCAGCACACGCAACGACACTGCCCTCGAGGCTGCTGAGTGTGAAGACTTCGATGCGGTAGTGCAAGCACATATTGTCCTGATGTTTTTCCAGAACATTCTGGATGTTACCAACTGGTCAGACTGCACTTCCCTTCACTTTGATGTCAATTATACTGACACCGAAGGCGAGGAGTCAACGCACACCTACGCTGGAGTCTTGAATCTCTGCGTCGGTGAGGAAGAGGGATTTCACGGAGCAATTGCTCTTGACAAAGCACCCTTTGATGGGAAAGTGTTAAGAGAGTTGCTTTATCATCTGTGGGAGAAAGAAAGTGATGACGATTGCCAGTGGTAATCATCACCTCCTCTCCCTTCTGTCAAGCACGGTCGAAAGATCGTGACTTGACATTCTATAGGCTTACTGCAGCCTTCAATGCAGAGATAAAGGAGACTGTTATGAAACAGTTCATTCTTAGTGTTGCTTCGGCATTCGCTCTCGGCTTCGTTGTCAGCGTGGCGTTTGATCGCTCTGACCCAGCTCCGGCTGTGGCAGAGGATTCATTCAACCTCGTACGCGAAGAGCTTGACTCCGTGATGTTCATGACCAATGTTGAGAAAGCTATCTGGGCTGCAGAGTCCAGTAATGGTGGACTCGACGGTCAGAAGATCATGGGCAAGGACGGAGAGGTAGGTCCGCTGCAAATCACCTATGCCTGTTGGCTCGATGCTACTGAGCACGATCCCAGCATTGGTGGTCAGTTCAGACACTGCCACGATCTTGGATACGCACTGCGTATCTGTCGATCCTACTTGGATCGGTATGCTCGTGGTAAGACTGAGCGTGAGCAGCTTCGGATCTGGAATGGTGGTCCTGACGGACACCTCGAAGCCTGCACTGAAAATTATGCAGCCTTGGAGTACTTGGACTAACGTCTAAGTGGGCTGCTGCTGGGCTACCTCGAAAGGGGTAGTACCAGCATTCCCTAGCGTCACATACTGGTTGCGGCGTGTGGATGGAAACGCTAGGGTAGCCATCACTGCAGGTAACTGTGGTGGTGGTATTCTGCCCCTCGTGTACGAGGAGCTGAGGAGCTGCGATGCGTGCAGAACAAGCGAAAGGAATCGCATAATAGCCAGAGATGGCTAGGATAGGTAGGTGTGGGCTTACCCCTACAACCTACTAGTCCCCAACCCTTGCGGTTGGGTAGTTTCTGTGGTGTCAGGATCACCCTAATTTCCTGAAAGGATATTACCCATGAATAAACCATTCATGAATATCGCGATCATCACTCCGAAAAAGGATGATGATGGAACCCTCTCAGCCAAGCTCGTGACTTACCCAGCTCGTGGTAAGAAACTCGTCGAGGTCATCCCTGCCGAAACGCAGGATGCCGCTGGCTTGAAGGCTGCTTTCGACGAAGCAGCTCAGTTCGCAGAGGATGTCTGCAAAGACAACCTCTACGGCAAACGACTGGTTCCCGGCTACAGCTGGGCAATCAACGGTAAGGAACTTATCCTTACCAAATACGACTGGGACTTTCTCCCAGAGTATCCCGGTGTGGGCAAGACCAAGAGCATCAAGCTCAAGGCCAAGTCCCGCATGGATCGTTACGCTGAGGCGTATAACGCCATCACAAAGATGAAGAAGGGCACTGGCGAGTTCGCCTACCCCTTCCAATACTGCGTGTTGGATCTCATCTCATTGGCAACCAAGGCTGGCATGTAAGCCAGCAGCCTGATGACCACAGAAACCTCTGCCTCGCTCGTCCTAACAGACGGGCGGGGTATTCCTTGCCTAGGTACTTCGGTGCCTAACTCCTCCACCTCGGGGAGCTGCGAGGCTGCTCGAGGTGTTCCTGCAGTGGTAACTGTGGTGGTACTGGTGGTGTGACCAGTGGGTCTACTGCCAATACACCTTGGTAGCTACTGCTGCGGGTCTATCTGGGTACCTCTAGTGTCTGTCTATAGGTGC
>VTLG01000588.1_pt1 | contig 47793 bp, 64 predicted proteins | sample 4694571 | NCBI WGS metagenome assembly VTLG01 (sample SAMN12604809, study PRJNA352737) | marine metagenome | biome: ENVO:00000447; feature: ENVO:00000209|ENVO:00000569|ENVO:01000036; material: ENVO:00002151; isolation source: viral sequences binned using virsorter ... | reverse complement strand
TACATATTTAGCAAATAAAAACTCTTTGCTTGTAGGGTTTTTGCGATTTTTAAATTGTTTATGTATCTTCTCTTTTGAAAATGAATAAATATTATCAGGGATTTCACTTGTCATTAAAACATTACTACCAACTCTATATGTCCCTGTTATACATCTAACGATTTCCATTTCATCATAAATAGTTCTTTTTAATATTTGAACTACATGTTTATCGTCAGTAAGCACCCAGTTGCCCTCCAACCCAACTCTCCAGCTCTCTAGTCTAGATTCAGGGTACTTTTCTTCCCACTCTGTCAAACTATAAATAAAATGTTTAATACCTTTTATCTCTTTATAATCCATATGTCAATATATTGAATTAGGTCTCTTTAAAACAAGGATAATCTTCCTGCATATTAAAATAATACTTTATTTTATACTTGACTTTATGGTAAAACCTGTTGTATTTTGTTATATATAGTATACCTAGGTATACTTAAGTATACTACCTAGGTCTTATATTAACTCTTTAAGAGTTATATATAAGTTATATGGCTTTTAAATTTCAAAAAAAATTTCAAAAAATATTGCTAGAATGAGTGTGAGGCTTTTTATTACGCAATGCCCCCCTCCTAAAGCCCTCGTTGGGGTTTCATTTTCGTTCAAATTATAATTCCATTCGGAATTTTAATTTTCACTTCTAAAGGATACGTTCAATTAATGTTATATATTTATTATATTACTTGTATTATATATATTACTTGTATTATACTTGTATTATATTAATTAACAAATAACGAGGTATAAACAAATGAATAAAAACAAACTTGAAATATTAGCAAAAGCATACAATGTTAATATTAAAGATATTAAAAAGAGTAATAATAAAATATCTTCTAATAATAGCACGTCTATCACTAATGATATGTTAACTTGTAAAAGAGAATTGGAAGAAGTATTATTAAAACATTCTAAAAAGTACAAAATAACACAATTTGATACAAAGACAAAATCTTATCAAGATGTTGTTAAATATGGTTTTTTAGATAAACATCCTACTAATGATAAATTGCATTGTATTAGAACATTTAATTTCTTCGCACCTTACAAAGGTAAAACAAGTTTACTAGGTGAAGCACCTTTAAATCTTATTGAAGAAATAAACGAATAATAATACATTGTTAAATTATCAAATAAACAAATTAAGCTCTATATTTAATTATATAGGGCTTTTTTTGTATATACACGTATTACACCTATAAAAAATTTTTATCTATAAATAAGGAGATTTTACAATGGAAAAACACGTTATAATTATAGCACTTAAAGAATCAATTAAAATGAAAACAGGTGAGGTAATACAATCAACATTACAAGATTTTATTAAATACAATATTGATGGTTTAACGTTTGAAGAGATAAACAATTTAAATAGATTAAAAATAGATGATTCAATATTAATTGCGACTCATTGCAATTATGTTGAGGTAGTTAGAATTAAATAATATTTACTGAAATTAAAAACAGGAGTACTGAAAATGATAGTAGAAGATGAAGGAAAAATCTTATATGAAGATAATTCCAGGAGAATCATAAAGGTACAGTATCCTGATGGTAGTAGAGCATACAAATTTAAGGAAATGCGAAAAACCTGTTTTGCTTGTAATAAAACAGTGCATAGAGAATCTGGAAAACGTTGTATGACTAAACTTATCAGAGTACTGACTACACCTAAATTTTTATGTCATAGTTGCTACGTTGCTACAGTAAAGCTAGTAAAACATATGGCGAAAACAGAAAAGAAAAGCAATGATTTTAAATATATTGAAGAATAAATAACAGGAGGTAAAATGTTAATAACAGGTAGAAATAACATTGATAGTCTCAGGATCATTACATTAAGGAGTGCATTGAAACTGGAAATGTTAGGAATGAAAAGGAAAGGTAAATCTGTTTATTCAATTGTTAAAGCTGAATTTGGCTTTAAAGGTAATAAGCAGAAAGTTTTAGATCAATTAACTAACTTAATAAAACAGGAAGGTAAATACAATGAAAACAAATGAAATAAAAAAAGGTATGAAAATATTATCTAATCAGTTAGGTGTTCCAGTTTCTGGAATAATGATGGATAATTTAAAAGGTAATACTAGACTGATTAAAACAAATGGTAAAGAAGTTGGACTGTTTAATGAAATAGGCTCAGTCTATGCATATAACATTACAGAAGTGCAAGATGAAGATGGCTTCTGGCATACAGTAGAACATACTCCAGCTCAATTAAAACTAAAAGAACAAGTAGGGAGATTATCACTGTGAAAACACATAAATGTTTAAACTATTATAGAAAACATCAGGAATTATTAAATGAGAGCATTCCTAAATTAAACAGGATATTAAGACAAGTTGAAAAGTTTATAGATGATCCTGAAACATTTGAAAGAATGTCTGATTTTATTGATGCTGATATAAATCGAAATAAGTTAAAGTTAAGTTTTGCACATTTATATACAGCTGAATTTAATGCTGTTAAAAATGCACTTAATTTAAATGATTTACATGAAAATACTGATATATATGGTCACGATGAAACAGGAGAATACTTAGGTGTAATAATAACATTTCACTGGGGATTACCAAAGAATTGTGATATTACTACTGAGTATGAGTATGAAGAAACATATATGAAACCTGATGATCTGAAAATAGAAAAAGATAAAGTGCTAAGAAGGAGATTAAAAACTGTTAATATCAAAAGTAATGGGGAATCAGTATTAGATGACATACTTAAAGAAAGAGAGGCTGTATAATGGTAGAGACAATAATGCAAGTAGCTGTTATTGGTTTTATTGTAGCATTTATCTGTGAATGGATATATGTTACATTCATAAAGGATTAATACCTCCACAAAGTCAGTTGCCTGTAGTTGCACAGAGTTATGACTATAAATAATAGATGGAAAATAGCAGGTAAGATAGGTTTGGTAACTTACATACACTCACACACAATGACCTATGTGTAATACAGGTTCGATTCCTGTACTATCTTCTAATAAATAGAGGTAAAAATGTTACTATGTAAAGATTGTAAAAAAGTAATAGCTAATAGTGGCAATCCTGTGACACATTATTCATTGTGTACAGATTGTAGAGAAGATAAACAAAAAGAAAATGGTAAAGCTCACCCTGTGGCGAGTGTTACTACAATTCTTTAAATAACAAAAAGAGGTAGGAAATGATTAAATATAGTGTTATGTCAGGTAAACTCAAAGGAATACCTGCACTTAATACTTCTCCATTAAATAATGAGTTCTGCAAAGCTATGAGTAAGAAGAAAGATAGCATCTGTGGAAGTTGTTATTCAATTAATATGCTAAAGACATTTAGAAAGATGTGTGATGCACCATTTCAGAAATATGGAGAGTTTTTAAGTAAAAAAGTACACCCATCAGAATATCTACCAAAGCCACCAAATGCTTTGTATGTTAGGTTTTCTGCTCATGGAGAATTAATTAACTTAAATCATACAATTAATCTGTTTAAGATATGTGGATTATCACCAAATACTACATTTACACTCTGGACTAAACGTAAGGGGTTAGTATGGAAAGCTATTAAACAGATAGGTAAACCATCTAATCTAATACTTATACATTCTGCAAGTGCATTAGATGTAGAAACTACTGTGCCTAAATACTTTGATAAGGTATTTATAGTACAGACTAAAAAGAATGATAAAACTAATTGTTTTGGTGGCTGTATAGATTGTTTAAAATGCTACACTAAGACTGATACAACAACACATATCTATGAGGAGATAAAATGAATAGTAAATTTGAAATGATAGCAAGATGGATTTATTCAGAAAGCACAGAGCCTATTGCTGAAATTGAATGGTTGTTAAGAGATAAATATAAAACAGCTAAAGAACTTTTAAAAGATTATGATGATGTTATAAAAGATAAGGAGATAAAATGAGTAATAAATATACAGAAAAAGAAATAGATGATATATGCTGGTATTATGGGCAATATAAAGATAATTTGTCTAAAACCATGATAAATATGTTAATCAAAAAATACGAACAGGAGATTAAATGAGTAATTATTTCAGAGCAATGTATGATGATTTTGGGAATAACACAGAATGCAATAGAGGTAGCTGTGTAGATTGTGAAGAACAAGATGCTGTAATTATTGATCAATATTACAAAGATGAATTGTGCAGTACTTGTTACACTAAAAGATTAAAACAGATTAAAAAAGAGAGAGGAGAAAACAATGGATTTTAATGAGTGGGAAGAAATACCAATAGAGGAACTGTGGTTTGATGGAGAATTAAGTAAAGATGAATTAATGAGAAAACTGTTTGTTAAAGTAACAATGGAAGGCAGTTGGAAAGTAATGAGAAAAAAAATGAAACTTATTATAAACTAAAAGGAGAAGAATAATGAAAGCACATATTGAAACAGATAAACAATATGCAAAAAGAATAAGTAATTTACATTTTATTAATGATTGTGATCCTGATATGACTATTTGTGAATTACAACATTGGTTAGATAAAGCAGAATCAATACTAAAGACTTTATCACAAACTGAAGAGCCTAATGGAGAATATTTCAAACAGCAGGCTAAGAAATACTTTGCAAACTTAAAACAAAAAGGAGAAAAATAGTGAATACTATAACAAAAGAAGATTTTCTTGACTTTGAAACAGTAAGAAAGTCAGGATTTCTTAATATGCTTGATCCAAAAGCTAGATCATTAACTGATTTAAGTGAATTTAAATGGGTTACTATTATTAGAAATTATCCAGAACTTAAATCTAAATATATAGGAGATAAAAATGCTTAAAACAAACCAAACTAAATACTATACATTAGAATATGTACACGATGAAGAAGGTGTATCAGTTAATATTAGACCTAATGGAGCAGTAAGGAGTGATTACTTTGTAAGAACAGTAGCTTATGTAGATTTTAACTTTGAACATATTAAATTTTATGATACATCTATGAAATTTGAATTAATACAAGAAATCTGTAATCATTTACATGAGTTAAGCCAACAGCATTTACAGTATCTTAATCACATAGATAAAGACTTTGATGATGATGGAAATATGAAGGAGACAGAAGAATAATGGCAATCTGTAAGTTATGTAAAAAAACAAATGAAAAGCTACTAAAACAAATAGAAGATGCAGAAGACGTAATATCTGAAATATATTATAATAGTAATCCTTCATATTTAATACAGAGAAAAGTACAATACTTTAAGGAGTATACAAATGAATGATAATCAAAAATGTACAGGTTGTAAAGAAGATAGTGGGTATGATGTCAGACCCTTAACCTATCATGCATGGGCAAGGTCTGATGCTTATGGTATATATACAGGAATCTATTGTGATGACTGCTATAATTCTAATAAATACCCATATAGAAAAGATAGTTATCACGATCCAGCTTATGCTGGAGAAAGGCTAGACTATGAGTAATTTTACTTATGATATGATTTATTTAATAACAACAATAGTAGATATATTCTTTAAGATTGCAGTAGTATTACTGGGATTTATCTACGTTTACTGGGGAAAGGATTAAAATGAGTTTTAAAAATATGAAAGAGTCTGTAGATAAATATTTAATCAAAGAATTAGAAGAAAAAGTACTAAAAAAAGACCTACTAATTATAGATCTATTATGGATGCTTATTGATAGAGGAGTTAATCTCACAAAAGCAGGATATCAAGATTTATTAGAAGAATATGAAATAGATTATGACGATAAAAACAATATTTAAACCTTATAATATTACACATATAAACTACTTATAATACTTAAGTTATATAATTATTTAGTATTTTTTATAAAATTAATTTGCATAGTAATTATATTAACAATAATTTATGTTACTTGCAATACTTAAAATACTTGAAAGGAAAACGATGATCTTTAAAACAAAGAAGAAAGATACTGTTACGTATCAAATTAGAAATATACCTAAAAAAACTTGGAATAAATTTAAAATTAAATGTATGAAAGATGACATTCCAATTTTACAAGATTGCATTCTAGGTTTAATAGATCAGTATCTTAAAGGAAACATCAGACCATAATGATTGCACCAAAAATTCAAGACCTTTACGATTACTATATCAGCATTAAAAATGATGAAAATTCTGAGCAAAGATATAAAGGAAAGGAAAAGTATTACCATGCCTCTGGAGCTTATAGCTGTAGAAGAAAATTATACTTTGAATCTGTTTTGGTAGCTGAGAAAACTAATGCACCAAAGAACATTGATTACAGAAAAATGAGACTTGGAACTGTTTTTCATAGTGAAATGGAAGATTGTTTTAATTATTTAAATTCTCAACCTAGTAATAAAACTTTAAGTAAAACTGTTACTAATACTATTACTAGTATACCTAGTAGTATACTTAATAGTATACCTAGAGACTTTAAGGTTCATCAAGAAAAAGAAATTATCATTGATGAGTTAAATGTTAGAGGATTTTATGATCTTGTTTTGGAAATGAATAATGGTGAGATTTATCTGTATGATTTTAAGACTATGGGAGCTTTTCCTTGGAAGAAGAAGTTTGGAAAACTTGCACCACCTTCAAAGCCTAGTAAGTATGAATTTCAGCTAGGTACTTATGGTTATGCAGTTAAAAAAGAATTTGGAAGGCTTGATGGTATGTTTTTAGTTTACTATAACAAAGACACATCTGTAATGAGGCAAGTACCTGTTAATTTAAATTACGTTTCAATAGCTTATCAGCATTGGAGAGAAGTTAATAGTCATCATGAACAAGGGATGCCTAAGCTTGAAAAAAAGCTATCTCCTGTTGAGGCTTGGGAATGTAATTATTGTGCCTATAAAGATGCTTGTGATAAAATTTAAAGGAATAGTATGAAGCAGAAAAAAAATAAAAAACCAACACTTAAAGACATTGAGCATGTAGTCTCTAGTTTAATATTGGACATTAGAAATTTAAGCTCTGCATTTCACTCTTATGTAGATTATAAAAAAGATGGTGAAAAGTGGATTAAATGGTTAGATAAAAAAGTAAATAATAAAGGAAGGAAGAGTAAATGAAAAATATGTATGATTATAGCAGGGTAGTAAAGAAGATGAGAGATTTCTTTCAAGACAAGAAAGGCTTTATAGAAGTTCCTGCTCAAAGTAGACAATCTATACTGGCTGCTTGTGAAGATCCTGCTACTATATCACAATATATTTTTAGTGGCATTAATTATCCATTACCACAAACAGGACAAATGTGGCTTGAAAGAGATTTATTAGAAAATCCTAAAGTTGATGGTGTATTTTGTATAACTACAAGTTATAGAAATGAGCCTAACCCTGTAGAAGGAAGACATGATAAGATATTTCCTATGTTTGAATTTGAATCACATGGTGGTATTGATGAAATGATAAAACTAGAAGAAGAGTTACTAGAGCATTTAGGTTTTGGTAGTAAACATCATAAAATTAAATATGATGAGGCATCAGAAAAATATGGTGTAAGTGAATTAGATTATGATGAAGAAGAAGCATTGTGTAAGGACTTTACACCTTGTACTTTCTTAACACATTTTCCATTAAGGACTCATCCATTTTGGAATATGAAACATGCTGGTAATGGGATATATAATAAAGTTGATGTTATTATGCATGGAATGGAAACTATAGGTAGTGCTGAAAGAGCAGTAGATGTACAAGAGATGAGAGAACAATTTCATAACATTTCAGATGGTGAATATGCTAACTTGCTTTATAATCACTTTGGTAAAAAAAGAGTAGAAGATGAGTTAGAAGAATACTTAGCATTAGATATGTTTAAAAGATTTGGTGGTGGCATAGGAGTTACAAGAATGGTATCTGCTTTACACAAACAACAAGAAAAAGCATACAATCTTCAAGTATGAAATCTACTAATTTACTTGGGATGTAGCACAATGGCAGTTGCAATGGACTGTTAATCCATAGGTTGTAGGTTCGAGTCCTACCATCCCAGCACAGATATGGTGTATATAGTCAATATGCACCCATATTACGAGCATAATTGCCCTTATAAGCTCGAAAAAATAAAAAAGAGGGTAAACATACTAGAGTAACAAAAAGGTTATAAAATGGTTAACAAAAAAGTAAAAAAGGAAAAAGAAGAAGTAGAGGAATCATTGGGAGTTGTAAGCAATGGTGCTATGCCTCTTCAGATGTCTCCAGAAATAGAGACAGCAATATATGAGAAGCATAAAAGCATATCTTTTACTGATACACCAAGTTATTATGTAAAGGAAAAGCAAGGCTTTGATTATGTAGAAGAGGGTTATATGAGGCATGTACTTAATAAGTTTTTTCCAGTTTGGAATTGGGAAATAATTAAGTATGAACTCTTAGGCTCTGAATGGATAGTGGTACAAGGTAGATTAACAATCTATGATAATGGTATCTGTAGAAAATATGATTCAGTTTCATCTCATAGGATACAGAAGAAAAGAGATTCAGATGAATTTGTTGATATTGGAAACGATATCAAAGCTGCAAACTCAGATGCCTTTAAAGTAGCTGTTAATAGACTATGCAATGTATCAGATGATGTTTATCGTAAACGTATTGAAGAAGCTGAACTTACAGACAAACAAAAGAAGCTTATAATGGATTTAGCTACTAAAGTAGATAAGCAAGTAGCTGTTGAGCAATCTATAATGTCTGGAAGGATTCATAGATTCAATGCAACTAGAACGATAGACCAACTTAAAGCATTAATCTCAAAACAACAAAACAAATAGTAAAGGAGAAAAAAATGGCAGATATATCTCAAATCAACCTTAATAGTGGATATGTGCCTGTAAGTGCAACACAAAAAAAGAATCAAACTGCACTAGGATGGTATCCATGTCATATAGTTGAATGTAAAGCTAGAACTACTAAAATTAAAGGTAAATATAAAGCTAAAATATATAACCCAGTATTAGAAGTAGCTCCAGCAGTAAAGAATCTAAAATTCACTATTCAAGACATTAAGGGTCATGATACTGAAATAACAGGTGAAGATTATATAGGTAGAAAATTTAGATCAATGGGAATTTTTTACTTTCTTAATCCTCAAGTAGGTGATGATTTTGAAGCACACCCAACAGGAAATGTAGGATATATGCGATTCTGTGAAGCTATGGGTATAGAGCAAGAAAAAACTACGATAGATATAGGTGGTAAGGATACTGAAGTATTCAAACTTACAGAACTATCTGAAGATGAATTGCTTGGATTACCTGTAATGGGATGTGTAGGAAAATCTAAACCTTGGATAGGTAGAGATGGAAACACTAGAACATCATTTGAAGTCAAAGCCTTTAGGACTTGGACTGATGGTGGAAAAAAAGACATATTAGACGATATCCCTTTCTAGGGTATTGATTAATATGTATTATACGTCTAAGCGATGGACATCTACCTTTCTTGTCCTTGTTAACACGTATTTAGACAACTGAAGGCTTAGTTAGGTTGTCTAATCTTTGAAGATTTAAATGAGCAGGTACACTTCAAAGTTCGCACATAATAAAATAGTATAGCAAATAGCCTTAAAACCTCATAGTTGCCTGCTCAAAGATATTAACTGGCTGGAAGTTGCAGTATAAAAACTCTACTTTCTAATCCATGCGAATGGGTTGGTTTTTTATTGTTGTGATTAAGTAAAGTACTCTCTATTATAGTACTTTTTTAAAACCAAATAAAAACTATGAAAGAAATAGTCTGATTGGTATTAGATATTATATTCTGACAAATATAAAACTATAATAGGGAGCTTTACTTTAATAAGGGAGTAAGATGAATTTAAATGGTAAAGGATCTAAACAAAGAGTTAGATGGTCAAAGAAATTTGAAAAGAAATATAATAATATATTTAAAAGGAAAGATAATGGGAAAAGGAAGAAAGAAAAGTAAAGAAATTAAAAAAGAAATAAAGAGAAAAAATCTAGTTAAAGTATTAGTATCTAGAGGTATGGAGCTTAATGATGCTATTATTGAATCTCATAGACAAATAAGAAATGGGAGTGTAAAGGTTAAACTAAAAAGAATGAAAAAGCATTATGATAATGCAAAAGAATGTAAAGGTACTAGAAAAAAAATGGAAAAAGCTAAAAGAAAAAGAAATAGAAGGAAATCTCCTTTGATTTCTATAGGCTTTGAATATAAGAAATGGTAGGTATATATGGGTAGATTAACAGACTTTATAAGTTATATCAATGAGGAATATGAACCTATACCATTAGATAAAAAAGCTATATTTGTACATATATTATTTACTGACAAAGTACAAGAAGCTAGAAGGAAATATAGAAAAAGAATTTGATTAAATATATTGGTGTACAATATAAAAATTGCGATATGTGTAGTAAGTATGTAGGTAATCATGCATATGAATTTGAATTATTATTAAAAGATTTATATCCAAAAGGATATAACACAAGGCTTATTATATGTGAGTCTTGTGCTAAAAGAGAAACAGGTAAAAAACTGTGGCAAAAAATAAACAGAAAAAAAGGAGACAAATAAGTGAAATATAGTAATATAACTAAAAAAGTAGGTAGAAAAAAACGACATTCAACTTATATAGCAAGAGATCTATATATGAAATTAATCCTCAAATATTCAAGGGATATTGGTGGAACAACAACCTTTGGAGTCCCTATAACTCAACAATTTCTTGATGTATTAAGAATAAGATATAACGAACTAAGACCAGATAGTGTTTTAGAAATATAATCTTATGAGATATAATGAAGACTTCTCTGTAAGAAATACTAGAGATGGAAATATATCAGAAGAAAAATGTAAAGAGTTCTTAAAAAGTAAAGAAATAATGTATACAAGGTATGGCTTTGATGCTTTATTTGATATACCTGGATATAAGTTTAACATGATTCCAGAAGTATTAAAATGTACACCTGATTATATGGTGTTCAATAGGATAGCAAGTCTACTGGAAGTTAAAGGATGTGGTGATGTTTTAAGGCTTAAATTACTTGATATGGAAGCTTATGATTGGTGGGAAAAAATTGTTCCACTTAGTATGTTTATATATTCATCTAAATTTGATGAGCATAAAATATTAAAGTATAAAGACTTAAAAAAAGTTGCTATTACATGTGAAACAGATAGGTATCATGATAACAATAAAGAACACTACTTAATACCTTGGCAGTTAATAGGAGATTAAAATGACTAAAAAAAGAATGAAGGAAATATTCAAAGCAAGAGGTGTAAAAACCAATGAAGGTGCATTAAAAATGTTAGAAGAACATTTAGCAAGACATATAGATGTAATGGCACAGAGATGTGACTTTAGAAATATAAAAGTCTTAAGAATGGATAACTTTGAATTTGCTCTACCTAACCCATTTAAAAAACAATGATATTAAATGGTGATGTAAAAGAAATGCTTGACAAGATTGAGTCTAATTCTGTACAAACTTGTATAACTTCTCCACCTTATTGGAATCTTAGAGATTATGAGAATGATTCACAATTAGGTATGGAAGAAACACCTGAAGATTTTGCAGATAGTCTTGTTAGTGTATTCAGTAAACTCAAAAGAGTTCTTCGCAAAGATGGTACTTTATGGTTAAATTTAGGAGATACATACTTTGGTGCAAAAGGTGGTCATTGGGAAAAAGGTAATTCAATAACTAATGATGAAACAGGTAGTAAATATCGAATGCATATAAAAGCACCTAAAAAACATAAGTATCTTAAAACAAAGGACTTAGTAGGTATACCTTGGATGGTTGCTTTTGCAATGCAAAGAGATGGCTGGTATCTTCGTAATGATATTATATGGCACAAGCCTAACCCTATGCCAGAAGCTGTAAAGGATAGATGTGTAAAATCTCATGAGCACATGTTCTTATTCTCCCATCCAGAAAGTAAAGGAAAATATTATTTTGATTACAAGGCAATACAAGAGCCTGCTGTTGGAGATAGATGGGGAGGTAATAAACCTATTAATACATCTAACTCTAAAGATAAAAATAATAACTTTAATGGATTAACGAGAGAAAGAGATATGATTTCTGAATATAGAAATAAAAGAGATGTTTGGACTATTAATACATCTAGCTTTGGTGGTGCTCACTTTGCAGTATTTCCAAGGAAGCTTGTTGCTCCATGTATACTTGCCTCTACAAGAGAAGGAGATACAGTTTTAGATACATTTGCAGGTAGTGGAACTACATGTAAACTAGCTCAAGAGTTAAGTAGAAAATGGATTGGAATAGAGCTTAATCCAAAGTATGCTAATATAATAAAAGAACAAACATCACAACAGAGCTTATTTTAAAGGAGACTATATGCCAGAGATAGGAGATCACAAAAAGAAAGAACCTAGGTCTATGACTAGAACTCAAATGGAGAATCTCATGAATAGAATTATGGTTCAAGTAAAAGAAACAAGAGATGGTGGACAAGATGAGTATGCAATGGATGAAGATAATATCTTTGCAAACTTTGAAAGAGTATCTAACCACTTAGAAATTGACAGAAAAGAAGTCCTTATGGTTTATTTATTAAAGCATATTGATGGAATTTCCTCATATATTAAAGGACATGAGTCTCAAAGGGAAGATGTAACAGGAAGAATAACAGATTCTATTACATATTTATGTTTATTATGGGCAATGATAGAATCAGAAAGGTAATAAAATGATAGTAACAAAAAAAGAATTATTAAGATTCCAAGAATTATTGGGTTTTAATAAAAAAGAAAAGCCAAAGACAAGAAGAAGAACTAGAAAAAAAGCTTCTACAAGAGGTAAAAAGAAAAAGTAAAATAAAAAGGAGGTCTTATGGCTAAAGCAGTATCACCTCCATCATCAATTGAAGCAGAGAAAATTTTAATAGGATGTATATTATTAGATCCTAATAAATTCGTAGAAGCTGCAGGCTATATTATAGAAGATGAAGTATTCTATGACAATAGGAATCAGTTGTTATGGAGGAAAATAAAAAATATGATTAGCAATGGCGATGAAGTAGATCAAACTACTGTATGTGCTCAACTATCTCAAAGAGAAATCAATGAAGGTTTAGGAGCATTTTACATAACAGGTTTAACTACTGATTCATTAGACTCTACTAATGTAGAATCATATGCACAAATCATATATAGTAAATACCTTATGAGAAGATTAATAAATGAAACTCATAACATAAAAGAAAATGCATATCAGGCAAATGGTAATGCATTTGATTTATTAAATAACACACACAATATAATAGGTGAGTTAATTGAACTTCAGCCACATAAAGAATTTGATATTAATAATGCTTTACATGAAGCATTAGAAAGTATTCATAATAGTGAAAGAAATTTAATACCACTTGGATATCCAGAACTTGATCGTATGTGTGGAGGGTTAACTAGAGGTGAATTAACAATAATAGGTGGTAGACCTGGACATGGTAAATCTACTTTCTCACTTAACCTTCTTAAAAATATGATTGATGCAGGTTATAAATGTGTTTTATTTAATAGAGAAATGAGCAATACAGAGATGCTTAAAAAACTAGTTGTACTTGAGTCTGGATTACTTTCATACTCAATGGTTAGAAATGGAAGTTGTGGAGATGAAGCTTCTTCAAATGAACTTCAATCAACTGTAGATATTATGCAAACTAAGTACTCAAAAGATAAGTTTCTTATGTTTGATAATATAAAAGACTTTAACAAAGCTGCTTCAGAAGTTAAGAAGTTTAAGCCAGATGTTATATTTGATGATTATATACAACTTATAGTCCCTGATAATAAGATAAATGAAAGAAGATTACAGTTAGAAAAAATCATACATGAATATAAATGGCTAGCTAAAAATGTTAATTGTGCAGTTGTTTTAGTATCTCAATTAAATAGAGGTATAGAATCTAGAGGTAACCCTGTACCAAGACTATCAGACTTAGCTGAGTCTGGTTCAATAGAACAAGCAGCTGAGAATGTATTCTTTTCATACTATGATTATAAAATATTTGGCAATGATTCTCTTGGGAGAGGACATGGCAAAGAAGTTATAGAAATTATAGCAGGAAAAGTAAGGTATGGTGAAACAGGTGCAATTAAAATGGACTTTAAAGGAGATAAGGTAAAAATAAGTGAAAGATACATATAAACTTTACATAGGAATAGATCCTGGAAAATCAGGTGGAGTTGCTATGATTAATAAAAAAGATAATACATTGACAGTAATGAAGTTTCCAAATGAATTAGGTGAACTATCTGTAATGATAGAAGCTTTTATACATAATGTTAAAGTGGATGATGTATGTGTATATATAGAACATGTACATTCATTTCCTACAGATAGCAGACCTTCAGCATTTTCATTTGGAAGAAACCTAGGTCATTGGGAAGGTATATTATCTACACATGAATTAAAGATAAATACAGTTACACCTAGAAAATGGCAATCATATTATGAAGTTCCAAAGATTACTGATAAGTATAAAAGAAAAAGGTGGCTTAAAGAAAAAGCTATATCCTTATTCCCTAATACGAAAGTAACATTAAACACTTGTGATGCATTGTTAATCGTTAACTATGCTAAAGAGATGCAGTACTACAAGAAAAAAGAAAAGAAAGGCAGGAAAAATAAATGAGTATTAATGCAAAAGAAATAGAAGGCATTACTAATGCTATAAATAACATTGGAGATAATTTAATATCACCAAATGTTTCTGATGGTAATTTTGAAGCAGCCAACATGGTGGATGTACTAGATGATTGTGCTAGAGGATTGTTTTCAATAGCTAAAGCAATTAGAGGTCTTCATCCTAAAAACAATGTTGTTAAAACGTCAACTGAAGATATATTATATATAACTGGAAAGGAGCAAGAATGGGAAGAGCAATAGAGGTAGACAAAAAGCTAGACATCCTAGAAAGAGAAATGGAAACTCTAAGAAAAAGAGTAAAGTTACTAGAATTACAGCTAAAGGAAATGGAAAACAAAAAAATAATACAAAGCGAAGTAATACACTTAGACAAAGAAGAACCTAAAAGTAAAAAAGTAACTAAAAAAAAGTCTAAGTAGTATAAATATGTAGATAAATGGGTAGTTTTAGGTGTTTTTTATAATTCCTTATGAGGATACGTTTTAACGAGGTTTCTTAGTTTACCCTATAGCTACCCCTACATTTATTACATTTAAAGGCTACTTTTATAATATAACCTTCCTAGGGGTGTGTTTAATATTAGAAAAACTTTCTAATCCACGTTCTTTTATGAGTTTTGCAATCTCTTTTTGCACTTCTCTCCATTTAAAGTAATATTGCTTTTCTGCATTAACTACCATATCGTATAATTTCTTATTTCCATGTTTCCCAACTCCAGGTTTAAGCCAATTTAAAAAATCTTGTTTCATAGATATAACTCTATTGCCTTTTTTTGCACTTAAATTGTTAGGATTTAAATTCTTTATTTGTGACTTCATAATAGCCTTTGCCTGCTTATGAGCACCTTTAATAGTATACCCTTCTTTTAAGAAAGAATCAGTAATTGAGAAATAAGCTGATAAAAACTTCTTAGCTGCCTCTTTAGGTGTATTTTTATTAAAATTATTTCTAAAGTCTCTATAATATTTACTTCTATTAGATATAAAATCTATAACAGGCTCTTCTATTTCCCTTTCTTCTTTAAAATCTTTTAATAGTCTTTTTGTCCTTAGATATTCATCATTATATTTATTATTTTTTCGATGTAGTATTTTAGACATTTGATTCCATGCACTAATAATACCCTTTCCTGTATCTTCAAATGCTTGTCCAAATGTTTTCTTATCATCAATTACATGATTAAAACTATCATATAATAATATACCATTTTTCCATATAGCTGGGTATAAACTAGTATTAATATTATCTCTACTTTGAAATGGACTTAAGTTTTCAGAAAACAAACCTAACATTTCAGCTTTCCATAAGTAGACCATAAGTTGATTCCATTTAGAATCATTAGCCTTTGGAGGCTGAACACCTAAGAAATGATCATATATACTCATAAGACCATAGCCACCAGCAAGTGAAGTACCTAAATATCTAACAAGTGGTAAAACATTTCTTCTACCTGTAGTAAGGTTCATAGGTTTAATAACATTTTGTGTTAAATTAAATGTAGCAGCATATGCCATTCTTTGAAATAATAGAAATGGTTTAGCCATAGGTTTATTAAACCAATAAGGTTGCAATACAGAAGTAGTTCCACCTTGAGTATTTATATGGGACCAACTATCTATTTTATTTATTGCCCTTGTAATTATATCTTTAACTACAACTTCGTTTAATTTAGTAGAAACTCTAGACATTTGTTCATTAATCTTTTTATTAGCAGTTGGATCTAATCCAAATTTATCTAATATATATATTTCTTTATCAGATAAATGCCAAAAATCTTTTATACCTTTTACTATTTGCTTTTGATTAATTGCTTTTTTATAATTAGCTAAAGCTGCTTCAAATGTAGATCTACCTGCATACATAGCAGTTATTCTATTAAAAGTTTCAGTAGGCTTCATTAAACTGAGCTTAAAGGGATATTCCAACAACCTCCATGTTTTCATTTCTTCTAGTGGTCTTGTCCCTAAATCCTTTGCACCTATTTCTGCAGCTCTTGCTCTAGCTTCAGCTTGAGTCCATTTATGCATAGCACCTATAGTCCTAAATAATCCAAAAGCTGCTACAGTTTGAGGTGTACCAACAACTATATTCTTAATACCAGCTGTTGGAAATGATAATGCTAATTTAGAGGTTGCAGTTGCAACTGACTGAAGAGTAGCTGTTAATGGTTTTGTAGCAAGCTCACTAGATCCTAAACCCATCTGGTCTTTAGCTCTTCTAAGTAACCAATCAGCATGAACATAATTTTGTGCTCTTCGATCTACTATATCAACTTTTGCCATAGGAAAACCATATTTCCTCATCATAGGTGTAAATTCAGGATATTCTTGTGCAGTTGCTAAAAACTTAGACATCGTTCTTGCATAACTACCCATTGTTTCTGCGTAATTCTTTTCATAAGTTTCAATATTTTTAATTCTTCCACTTGAAGTTTCTACTTTAGTAATTTCTGGAAGTTTAACACCTCTTTTAAATAAGTATCTATTTCTAACTGTTTGAGGATTAAATTCGAATAAATTCTCAAGTTCCATTTTTGCTATTAACTCTATATCAGGATCTTTTTTTATCTCAACTATTTTCTTCGCATAAGCATCTTCTATGGTTGCAAGTAAACTTTCATCACCTCTTTCAGTAGCTTTTTCCTTAGCTTTTTTGAAAGTTTCACCTTTTTTATATTCCATTTCATCAACTTGCTTTTTAGCTTCCTTTTCAATTAAACCACCCTGCCTTACACCTTTAACTTTTTTACCATAAATTACATCCTTCATCCATTTAGTACTTGGATCGTAATGTTTAATAAAATCTTTAGTTACTTTTCTTGGAAAGTAATCAGTAACCCATTTCTTACTAAAGTCTTCTAAAAATCTATCATATTGTGCCCTTGTAATTTCACCATCTACTTTATATTTTCTCCAAGCAATTTTCTTAGCTTCATTCCAATAATAATCACGAAGTTTAACAAATTCAGCATATGCTTCAGCTTGAGGAGTCTCATATTCAGTTACTTTCTTCTTTTTACCATCTATAATTTTTTCAACTTCTTTAGACCTAAGCTCTCTAGTTTTATCTTTTCTATTAACATTTTTAAATATTGCCTTTGCTAATTTTAGCTCTTTATCTGTAAATAGTTTTTTATCTAATCTTTCAAAGAATCTTTCTTTATCAACAACTACACTAAGCCTATCTATATCTTTATTGAATTTTCCTAACAAACCTAGCATTTTAGTTTCTGCTAAACTAGCTCTTCCTATATGACTTAATTCAGTTATAGTATGATCTAACATTTTTTTAGATAATTTAGTTGCACCCATTTTCCTAGCAGTATACCATACAGGTGGAATATGAGTCATAAAATAAGACTTTAATTTACCCCATTTAACATCTTTGTTAATTTGAGCAGATATGATTACATTATTTGTATTACTTGAGTTTTTAGGTCTATCACCAATTTGTCGTGCCCATCCTATTAATTCTTCTATTTGAGAAGGTTTTGCATTCCTAATATCTCCATTCTTAACTCCAACTAAATCTTGTAATATTTGTACTTCTGTTTTATTTGATATCCAGTCAAATGCATTTTTTTCATATAATCTATAAGATTTTAACCAAGAATTTTTATCTTTACTACTTAAATTTTTAGGAGGCTTTATCTCTCCTATTAAAACATCTGCATTAGTATTTCTTAAATGATCTGTCCAAAATTCTATAAGATTATTAGGAACATTACCTTCTCTCCAGTCCTTATGACCAGTAACCTTCTCTCTTTCAGATCTTAAATCAATTTGAATATCTTTTTTATTTTCACCTAAAGACATTCTTCTTTGGATTATTCTATTTTGAAGAGCATGATAAAATTTACTTAAATCTTTAAACTTATTAGCACCTGTACTATCCCCTTTTTTATATCTTATTATTTGACTAGTTGCTCTTTCTCCACCTATAAGAGCTGCAGTTCCAGTCATGTCAACAACCATATCACGTTTAGAGAATGATTCAAGTTTTTTTGCTAATACTCTAGATATATCTTTTTGTGTTGCAAATCTTCCACCTAAAAACTTACTCATAACATGAGATTTAAAGTTTTTTAACCAACGTACAAATCTAGAACCTATACCTTTTGCTTTTTGATTTTTGATAGACTCAAAGGCTACTTTATCAGTATAAAATTCTACACTATCTTTATCAGGATTATTCTTTTGCCAATTTTTATATGCTTCGCTTTTAGTAACTAACCTATCAAGCTGTTCATATAATTTAATTCCTTTTAAATCGCCAGTTTTCCTTACATATGCTTCGTGAAAGTGAGTTAATTCATGGAAGAAATCTACAGGTTGCCATTTTCCTTTTGCTAATTTAATAACACCATCATAATACTGTCCCCAAGTCCTACCATCTCCTAAGCTTTCTATTTCTTGTAAATTTTTATCATTAAAGTTAAATTTCTTTTTAACCCAATCTAAGAATCCTCTTCTTTCACCTTCAGTTTTAAGTTCTATTTCAGACTTAGGTCTTTCACCTTTACGAAAACGTATATTTAAATCTTCTAATTTTTTCAAATCTATTTTAGCTTGATTAAGTCTCATGCTAGTTCCAAAGTCTTTTTTTCTAGATAAAGACTTTTCTTTCTTCCTTATATCCATTTTTATATATTCTATTTCAGCTTCATTTAATAATTTTTCAAGATTAGCTTTTTCACTCTTATTTTTAGCTTTTTTTATATCTTCCTTAATAAGTTTGGTTACTGTGCTTTCAGGATATTGTTCAAAACTCTGTTTTTGTGATTTTGTAAGATTAGGAGATTTTTCTTCTATATATTTAGATAATTCAGAACTACGTTTAGATTCATCTTTTGGAGTTTTAGTTTCTACTTTAGGAGCTTTTGTAGGAACTATTTCATTAACACGTGGACTAGTTTCTATCATATACCTTGCAAGAGCTTCAGCCATATCTTTAGATATAGATACTTCTTTTTCACCAACCTTAAAAGTTATATTGCCTTTTTCTTTTGCAATGTTTTTTAGACCCTCAGATATTTCATAAGTATTATAATACTCTTTACTTGGGTCTTTCTCTGTACCTCTTGATATTTCTTTTATATATTTTTGAACAAGCTCTTTAGCTTCAACTGCGTGTGATGCTTTATTATAAGCTGCTGTTAATTTGTCACCTCTTTGACCTAAAATCCATCTTCTTATAATTTTATCTTGTCTAGAATCTGGTCCATACTTCTCACCTGCCCATGAAGTCATAGAGTCTCTAAATAATCTTGCTTTATCTGTTAATCCTTTATCTCCAAATATGTGATCAACAAAAGCATTAAGCTCTTTATTAGTTATAGCCTTTCCATTAATATCTGTAAATAGATAATCACCTGTAGTTTTAGATGTTATTGACTTCCATAATTTTCTTAACTTTGTACTTATATATTTAGTTATAGGACCAGCTGCTTGGTGCTTAGATGGAACATAAGTAATTCCATCTTTATCTAATTTATGAGTATCTTTTGTAACACCTTTAGGAACTGCAGCTTCTAATTTTCTTGCAGCACTAGCAACTTCTGTTTGTGTCAAGCTAAATCTTGTAGGATTAATAATGTTATTTTGTTGAACAAATTCTCTTAGCTTTTGTAAGGCTGTTACATGACCTGTATTATTCCTTAAATAAAGTTTCATGTCAGCATTTTCCATAGTAGCAAAGTTTTTGCCACGTTTAGCTAACCATTTTGCATAAGAATTTAATTCTGTGGAATATCTATAAGCACTTTTTAAATAAGTAGTTTTACCTAATGTTTTACCTGTTAAATCAGGAAATACATTTTGTATAAAATGACGTACTATTTTCTTACTATAGCTATATAAACCTTCAGCCCCTGCATCAATTTCGCCTTTACTAAAGCCACCTGTATCTTCAGATATTTCTTTGTCTATCTTAGATAATTTTTTTATCCTTTTTTTAGCATCACCCTCAACACCTTTAGGAACTTCTAGTTCAGTCTTAGCAAATTTATCAGTATCTTTAATGCTAACTACATCTTCACCTAATTTTGTTTTTTCTTTATGTTCTATTCTTGCACGTTCTGCCCATATCATCTCTGCTAATTCATCTATACTTTTCTTAGCTGGAGCTTTCTTACCTACATATTCTTTGTAAACTTTTTTAATCTCAGTTAATGGAAGCTCTAAAAGGTTTTTATATTTTAATACACCTTGTGAAACAGTTATAGTAGGTTCATAAGCAGGATCAGATTTTAATCTTAATTCTAATTTATTCCATTGAGTTTGAGAATTGACAACTTCTTTTATTTTATTATCATAATGAGAAGAAGTAAGTTCTTTTACCTTATCAATACTAAGCTCTGGGAATTGATTTACTATTTTATCTAAACTTGATTTTCTAGAAGAACTTCTTTTAAGTACTTCAAGAACCCCTAAATAACCATGAGTTGCAAGTAAAAACTCTGTTCCAAAATTTGGTCTCTTATCGAGCAAAGCTTGTATATCTTTTGATGTAGGATTCTTAGGTAAGCTTTCCATAAGCTCTGTGAGTTCAAGAAAGTCTTTTTCCCATTTATCAAAACCTTTAAGTTCAGCCTTCTTTTGTTTATTCTCTACTATAGCTTCTTTAATAGCATCTATAACATCTTTTTTAGCTCCTCTACCTTCAGATTGATTCAATTGAGATTCTAATAATGCACCTTCAGTTTCTAAAGTAGTTGCTTCTTTAAGAAATTCTTCTCTAGCTTTTTGTTGAAACTTTTTATAGTCTTTATAAGGCTTACCTACTGCCCATGTTGCAGCTTTCATTCCACCAAGGAAAGTAGTATTAAGGAATATATCTCTAATAAATCCATCCCAATCCATTGAACCATCTTCTTTTTTAGGAGCTCCATGGAGTGCATAATGACCTAATGTAAATGTTCCTGTTTCTGCAGAAAACTCCATAGGTTTACTAGCAACAAGTCTACCAATCTGATTACTTACTTCCCCTTTAGGTGTCCCACCCATACCTTTATATATCCTCTTACCTCTTGCAGCTTTATTTAATTTAGCTCTTGAAGCTGCAAAACCACCAGTAACACCACCAATAGCTGCACCTAAAGCTGCTCCTTCTAAGAATCCTTGTCCTGTTGCTTTCATTATCCCAAATTCATCATACTCATCTCTTTGACCTTTATTTATTTCTTCACTTTGATGAGCCATCTCTGCTACAGTATTTTGAGCACCAATAAATGTACCCATATTAGCCATAGAACTAGCAACACTAACACCTATATCTGTAGTTATACCTTTTTTAATAAGACCATTTTTAAGCATACTTACAGCACCAAGTTGAGCTAATTTACCTGCACCAGCTGATGCAGCAAATGTTGCAATATCTAAAGGAAATGTAAATCCAAATAACATAGAATATGCTTCTTCTAATACTCCAGGATCATATTCACCAGTCTCTAAAGCTCTTTGAACTTCAGGATATTTATCTACTCCTTTATGAAACTTATAAGCAAGACCTGTAATAGAATTATTATATGCCATTTTATGAGCCATATAAGAATCTTCATCTACTATATGATCATTAAGCGCAGTATTAGTAAGCCAATTGCCTTCTTCGTTTAATACTTTTGGACTTGTGTCTACTTGCTTGACACTTTGTGAGGGTAATTCTTTATAAGGTTCTACATCAATATCAGGGTATCTAGCTTTACCCATCTCATATGCTTTTTGATCTGATACTTGGTCGTAAAAACCATGATATTTATCTCTAGTAAGCTCTCTTACTTGATTTATAAAATCTTTTGATGATAAAGCCATCAATTGCCTCCATTAAAATGGGTTATTCACTTCTAGCTATTTTAGCAGCCTCGCTTTGATTAAGAATACCTTGAAGTAACTTTTGTTGTTCTTTTAAGCTATTTTTTAAATTAGTTTGTTTTCTTTTAGAGAGATAACGTGGAAGGTCAATCTTATTTCTTCTATTTTTAGTAGCTTTTACTAACCTATTATATTCATCTGCAAATTCACTATTACCTTTATGAAGCTTTGACTCTTCTAGGATTTTCATTCTTTCTATGTTATTTTTATACTCATCCTCAAGTCTATCAATGTTTCGTAATTTAGCAGATATTTCACCTAACTCTGTATCTTGAGAAGATATTTTACCCATTATATTACTTGCTCTCCCTTTAAGTGTAGAGTTTTCAATAGATTGAATACGTCCTTTTACATCTTTCATTCCTTCCCATGTTGAAATATCTATAGGTTTTATCTCTTTTTTAACTTTTACTTCATCCCTTGTACGATAATCACTAGGATCAGGAACTCCTTTTAACATCTCCTCAGATGGACCCTCATATCTACCTTTTTCTATTTCTTCTTTAGTTCTTCTATCTTCAGCTTCAGCACTTATAATACCTTCAGTTTCATATTCTTGTGGTCTATCGCCTGCTTCTAATAAACTTTCACCACTCCATACTTCATACATTTGATCAGATTCTTCTAATTGTAATTCTGTTTTATCCATCTGCCTAACAAGAGATTCTAAATATGCTTGTTTTTTTTCTTGAGTATCTATTCCTTGGAGTGCCCAATCCTCATCATCCATATCACCAGTTATCATCTTATCATAACTTGCTTTTAATGTTCCTAGATTGCCCTTTTGGTCTTTAATGATATTTGTTAGATGTGACATTTTTGTTTTCTTAGTTTCTAAAAATGACTCCAAGTCACCATTTTCTATAACATTCCATTCTTCTTCTGTTATAATATTTCCAGTAGTAAGTGCAGCTTTTATAGCACCATAATGATCTGATTTTGCAGCTATTTCTGCTTGAAGCTCAGGAGTCATAAATTTAGAATACTCTTTAGAACCTAATACAGCTATATTTTGCTTATAAGCTTTTATATTTTCCCATAATTCAGTAGTAGTTTGCTTTTGACCTTTATTTTTATTAAATTTACTATGATCACCACCAGACTCAGCCATAATTGTTGCTATAGCTTTCTTCCTTTCTTCAGGATTACTAAAGCTTCTTTTTAATTCTTGCTTTGCCTCAGATGAAAGAGGTGTACTATCTAGGTAACTTTGTAAAGCTTCACCTTTTAAATCTCTTATTTCGTCATAATATTTTCTATAATTTACACCAGCAGTACTATCTGAACCACTAACACCTTCTCTATAAGTTGTCCAATTCTCTAATTTCCTAGGACTAAGTCCTGCTTTATTTTTAGCTATTTCAGCCATAAATTGAATATTCTCTACATCTGTTAAATCTTTAACATCTTTTCTAAATCTTTCTTGTGACCTTTTATTCCACACTTTATCATTTATCTGACCAACTCCATGATCAGTAGAATCAGTTGAAAATAATTGGTTATATTCATAATCATTATATGCTTTAAAATTTTCATGAGCAGTTTGAAAATTAGAAAGTTTAGTCATATCATCTCTAGAATGTGACATAATAAGCTCAGATTTAGCTTTTAGTGTAGGATCATTAGTTTCATTCATGAGCCTTGCAATAGACTGATTTCCTGTTTGGAACTCTTCAAGAGAATCAGCATTTGCAAGATAGTTCTCTAAAGTATTAAGCTGACTATTTACTCTATTAAACTCAATATTTTCTTGTTGCATTGCCATAGCTTTTCTTCTCATTCCAAGCTGTGCAATCTCAGCAGGAGTCATTATTGTTGATTTAGTAGCTCCCAATATACTCTTAATATCTATTGCCATTTACATACCATATGTTTTTTTAATAATACTATTAAGTAAGTTACCTTCACCCATTACAGTTCCACCACCAGCATATTTAACTTTACCACCACCTTGTTTTTTAACTTTCTTTTTTATATGCCCTGCTTCATATAATGACCTCTTAAGTAATTGAGTATCAGCTGCACTCAAATCGTTTATTTGTCCTGTTTTAATTGCTCTGCTAATCCTTTTATATGCCTCTTTCGCATAGTAAGGTGCTAAACCACCTGCTTTTTTTATAGCTTTAGCAACTTTATCTGTAGTACCTGCCATTGGCATTGTCATATCTAAAAACTCACCTTCACTCATAGGAGCAGTTTCTTGTCCAAATATATTCTTTCCAGCAGGAATAAAAGGAACTTGATTACCATGACCTGAATGTTTTTCTCCAAAGATACTATCCATCATAGTAACTTCATTATCACTAGCATTCATAGCTTCTAATAAAGATTTATTTTTATTATAAGCATTAGCATTCATTACAAACTCACCACCTTGAACTTCAACACCTTTACCAGCATCTACACCACCTTGTGCATGATTTGGTCCCTTAACTTCACCACCATGACCATAGTTTTTAACTTTACCACCACCTTGAAATGGTAATATAGAAGATAAAGTAGCACCTAATGAACCCCAAGCTTGTGCTGTAGGATTAATAGATTTCTTAGCTGCAGCTAATTGACCAATTTGTTCTTGTGCACCAATAGATTGTCCTAATTTAGCTTGCTCTAAACCTGCTAAAGATCCAGCTATACCTGTTTGTGCTTGTGTAAATTGAGGTAATTGAGATTGCATAAAACTTGCAGCTTTTTGCATATTACCTCTCTTAAGTAATTTTCTCATAGCAGGATCAACATTTGCTAACTGAGCATTCATTGAGCTAGCTAATGTACCCTTTAAACCTTGAAATACTGATCCACCTCTAGGATCGTATTGTGAATATAAATCTTCATATCTTCCCAATGAAGGAGCATATCCTTCCTCTATCATACCAGGTATCTTCTTAGCATAACCTAGTGCTGTACCTAATCCTTGTCTTTGAGACTGTGCTTGCTGATAAGCTCCTAAACCTGTAAGGAATCCACCAACTCCAGTCATTGCATCACTACCATACTGATTCCACCAGTCTCCAAAACCACCACTTTGTGTACTTTGTGTACTTTGTGTACTTTGTGTTTGATATGGAGGTGGAATGTAATCTGGATTTAATAAATTAATATTCCCCAACTGTCCAAAACCTATTGCCATAACTTCTCCCTTATAAAAATGTATCTAATTCATCATTTAAATATAACATAAAATCCTTCTCTGTAACAATAATTATTTTTATTATAATGCTGTTGCTGTTATTATCATAGCAGGGAATCTTCCTGTACCATGTCCACCCCACCATATAGACTCATCAGCAGTTGCTTTAAATCCAATCCAAATATTATTAGTACTACCTATTGATGCTAAGTAAGTTGAGCTCACAACCCATGACATAGTTAACATTGCATCTCCCCTAGATCCATAATTTGCAACATTTTCAAATCGTGTATTTACAGTTGAATAACCATCTGTTTTATTAGCAGTAGAAAGTCCTAATATAGTATTCGTAGCACTTGAACCTTCTTCTAACCATGCTTGAAAATCTATTTTAACTAATTCACTTTGTGGTGTAACAAAGGTTACTTTTGCATCATCATGTATAGTTTCTAAAGAAATAGTAGCTGCTTGTTCAGTTTGTGTTACTGGATTTAAATGAGTATAACCTAATATAGTACCTGGAGTATTATTTAATAAAAAGTCATTTCCTGCATCATCTTCATAGTATAAATTAGATGGAGCATCATCTTTAACCCATAATGTTCCAAAATTTGCAGTATGAGATGGAGATGAAGAAAGTTCTTCAATTCTTAAAACACCACTATTGACACCAACTATTGTTTCAAAAGCTGTAGTTCCACTAGCTACTGTAGCATTTGGAGTTATTAAAACTTGTGTAACATCACTTCCTGAAATGTCATTACCTATACTTAATCTATGAGCAGTATTAGCTTGAATCTTCCAATCATCACCATTATCATCTGATTCATCTGACTTTAAATATAAAGTAGCACTTTCTCCTTCACCTCCAATAACACTAAGTGCATTACTATTAATAGTTAGATTATTAGCCATAGTTATTGCTAATGAACTTATAGACATTCTCTCTGTTGCAGAATTAACTGAACTTCCTGAGCTTCCAGTTGGTGATACATAAAAGTTAATATCACCACCTGCAGCATTACCTGTACTTTCTCCACTATTAATTCTTAATTCAGATCCTGTAGTATTAGTTCCTGATGATGGTGCAATACCAAATGATGATGTTGATGGATTTGAATATGATATATCATTTCCATCAACTTCTAAATCTCCTGCTGTTTTTACAATAGAAGATCTAGCTGTAGCATGAGGTGTAATAGTTAACATAGGCACTTGAGTTCCAGCACTATTTATATCATTCCCTATAGTAAGTGTATTATTAGATTGATTAGCTATAATAGACCAATCGTCACTTGCATCATCACTTTCATCAGACTTTAAATATATTAATGCATCTTCACCTTCATCACCAGTAACAGTTAAAGTGTTACCTAAACTTAAATCTCCAACTCCTGTTATATCATTTCCAATAATACTTATATCTTTAGCAACTCCACTTTTTTTATTTGAAATTAAAAGCTTACCATCTTCTTCACCACTTAAAGTATTGTTACCCATAAAAGTTATAGTACTATATTCATAACTTCCATCTGTAATTGGAGACCTTTTAACTGTAAGTGTATCTATAGATCCATCAAATGTACTTGCAGGTGTAACTTCTACTACTACATTAGTAGTACTTCCTGATGTAACTATTATACTATAAGTACCATTTTCAGATACTTTACCACTTGCAGTTCCTTCTCCAACTTTAATAGTTATACTACCTGCAGTTCTACTAGCTATAGTAAAAGTAACTGTATATGATTTAGATGCAACAATATCACCACTAGAACCTGTATATTTTAATATACTAGTATTGCCTGTACTATGAGTAGCCTTAGAAGATCCAATACTCCATCCACTATATGTCCAATTAGTAGTAGCATCAAAAGCTCCACCTCCTGATGTTTTATCACTTCCTAAAGATGTATCTCCTATACCACCTACAGTACCCAATACAGCTGTAGAGGCAATATCATTTGCTCTAGGAGTTTTTACAAACTTAATCGTAGGTGGATAAACTATAGGACTATTAATTTGTTTTATAGTAATATTTGGTTTTCTTATCTTATCACTTACTAGTTCTATAGGATCTGAGCTATTAAGTTTAATTTTATCAGATAAAGTTCCAAGACCTTGATAGGGTTCATTAATCTTTTTAGGAATAGATAAACCAATACGTGCCCAACCTTCTTTTGTTTTACAAGCTAATACATGATTATTTGATTGTGAATCTTTATATACAGCTATATCACCACGTTTTCCTTCAGTTGGACTTGGTTGTCCCTCATAAACCTTTGTTACAGAATGCCTTATACTTGATATTTCTCTATAAATATCATCAACAACTCTTTTTAACTCTGGACTATTTACTTTTCTAGGAGCTCTTCTATTAGACATTTTTATTACTATTTGGTAAATCTCTATAAACTACAGATAATGAATCTACTTCTAAATCTCTATGTTTAGAAGAATCAATAGATAATGTAATAGTCTTAGCTTTAACTTTATCAATATTAAAACCAGTACCAAAATAATCAGCATTTGAAATATTATTATTATCCAATTTATATGTAACATAGTTAGGATTTCTTGCATTTGAAACTGTATTTACTTTATAAAACTTTTTATATTTAGTATCTTGACCTAAAGTAATAGCTTTAGAGACCCATTGCCATGCTCTTCTTGAATTTGCTTGAGAATAAAAAACTGTTATTGCTTCTGTAGATATTATTGGTTCTCCATCTTTTCCTGATATAGCTGATAATGGAGTTCCAATAGGAACATCCCACCTATCCCATCTTCTAAGTATAATACTATATGACCAAATAAAGTATTGATTTATATTTTTTGATTTAAATATAGCTAATAAAGAAAGTTTACCTCCATCAAATGTTAAGATAGGAGCAAAATCACTATCTTTATCTAACCAACCCACATTATTATCACTTGTTAATATAGCATTTGCGAGAGGTATTGCTTTAGAACCATCATATTGATATATATTAGAATTATCTGCTACAAACATTCCATGCTCAGTTACGACAACACTATTCTTACCCTTGCATCCAATACCCTCAAGTCTATCTTCTTCAAGCATTCCATCTATATTAATAACATATGCATTATTTTCATCGAAAGCATACAATCTTCCTTGAAAACCTACAATAGCAGTAGAAGTTGTAGGTAACTTTATGAACATGTCGTCATTATCTAATTGGAATACATTAAACACACCTGCATTTGATTTATAAATATAATTAGTTAAATCACCTAATCCAGGGACAGAACACTTTGCTATTATATTATAATTATTAATTACAGTAGATAACTCATAATTAGGCAATACATGTTCCATTATAGAAGTATGAGAAAGACCAGTAAGATACTCATAAGATTGACCACCTTCTATCTCCCTATCATAAATAGTTCTTCTATATCCAATAATATCATTACCATCTCCATCATCAAAAGTCACAGAAGTCCAACCTTCATATAAAGGAATAAAATCTGTTATACTAGTATAATTATTTGCATTCTCTCCTTCTTGATCAAATCCTCTTCTAAATATATACATACCTGTAACACGTTTAGAAATATCTTCTTTCCTTAAAGTAATATGTAATTTAACAAATTTTATAGTATTATCTGCTTGCTCTTGTTCTCCATCAAAAAACCATTCTTGCTTTGTTAATTTAGAGATAGCCTCATTATCATATACTAATGCTATTGCATAAAATAATTTACTATTTACATCAAAGGCAAAATCACTAGAAGTTCCAGCTTTGCTTGAAAATGTAATAATACTATATCCATTTTGTTTTTCTAAAGGATAACTAGAACTCTCAATCCAATCATTAAAATTACCACCATCAGGCTCTATCTCTGTAGGCATTATACCATTACTGTAATTATATTGAGTCTTTGTACCATATAAAGAAAACCACCATAATTGAAAATCATTAGCACCAGCTCCACCTATAGTATTAGCACTATTCCATATAGAAAAAATACATGTACCACCTACATTCGCTATTTCTTGTACACCATGTGATACACCTGATGAAGATCTTGTATATATTTGAGTAAATTCACCATTACTCTCTGTCGTTAATGCACTACTATTTTGACGAGCTTGGTTAATATATCCAAACCCATTATGCTGTGGTTGCTCACCATAAGCACCACCAGACCAAGTTGAATCAGAGTATGCTACAGTTTTCTGAGGAGGATATATAGCTTCAGAGTGTGTTAGCCAATACTCAGCATTTATATGATTTAAACATACTTGAGCATTATTAGGAGTATAACGACCACCTATAAGATACATTGAATCCATATCAAATGCTCTTAAATAAGTATTGTCTATTGAGTTTCCTTCTTGTACATTTTCAGATATAAAACCTACATTGTCAGCACTATAATTTACACTATTTCCTTCACCTAAAACATCTATCGAAACATTAGAATTTTTATGAAATAGATTACTTTCATTACTAAAATTTGCTCTATCACCAAATCTATTTACATGTATAGAATCTATATTATTAAATTCCATATCACCAAATCCTGGAGTTTGCTGACTAAATACATGTATGCATGAACTTCCAATTACATCATCACCTTGTGATGATAAATGTTGAGGATTAGTTGCACCTCTAGAAGTTTCATCCCATGTATCAGCCCCAGAAATTGTAGAATCTGGAGTAAAATATGCCACTTCCCCATCCCATTGTTGATATATTCCACTCATAAAAGGAATACAAGATGTTGCTATTTCCATATCATAATTACTACTACCACCACCTTTTTGAAATGTTGTTGCTTCAAATTTAACTTTTGGTGCTTTTTTTAGAGACCCTGTAGCATTCCTCCATTTTGGCGCAGATGCATAGTCCCAGTATCTTTCTCCACTACATATAGACATTATAAAACCATTACTTACATTCTGTGTAATACCTTCTTGATGGCAAAATAATCCATTTGTAACTCTTGGAAGGTTACCAGTAGAACTATTATTTGCTAAAAATTTTATACTTATCATATTTCCACCATATAAAACATATGGTTGATCACATTGAGCAAGTAATCCAACAAAACAACTTTTATCACCTAATTTATTGTGTTCTTCTGTTGGCATATACATTACTGGTGTTTCATTAATAGAAGTTTGACCAGATGAACGTTCAGAGTCTATCTTATTTTCTAAACCTATTAATCCAAATCTATGTATATTAAGTTTAAAAGTATCATTAGCATCACCTTCAAACCCTAAATTCCATCCTAAGTCAAAGAAATGACTATGAAAATCACCATTTTCAGATGATATGTTGTTATTAGTTTCCTCTACACCTTCTTCTAGATTATAAATAAATTGCCTACCAATCATAGAAGCATTTAAATCTATAGTATCATAATCAGGTATAGCATATTCAAGGTTTGAAGTACCAGTTATACTTCCATTACCATCATCTGATATTAGTGTACCATCTTCATTAGTTTGTGTTGCTTCATAAGTAGCTCTAGTTGACCATTTATATCCATTGTAATATGAACACCTTCCAGAAAGAGAAGTCTCCAGAAATTCCCATTGCTCTACATTATAAAAACTACTTTTAACAGCTGAAGGTTCTAGATAAGACTCACCTGTATTACCTCCCCAAGCATAATCCCATGTATCTGCATCCCAGTTAGAAGTAGTAGATTGTCCACCATGCTTAAAAAACTCTATAGAACTATTTGTATAAAACTTCTTGTCATTATCTTCTCCTTCTTTTGGCATAAATGTACTTTGTTGAGTACATGTATCAAATATAATAGAATTATCTCTAAATAACATACCATCATCAAAAGTAGTATATTTAGTATCTATTACATCACCAGAAGTTTGAATACTTTGAAATGGATTTTCTATTGTTATACCATCACCACCATTTAAATCACTATCAGCATGCATATTTTCTTGCCATTCATGATTAAGTGTTCTACTATATAAATAACTCTCACGTGGATTAAAACCATCTTCTTTGTAAAAAGAAATATAAAGCATATTAACATTATCTACAGGAACTATCTGTTCCTGCCCAACTACTTCTATTATATCACTTAACTCAGCATCACTAGGAGGAGGTTTGTTATATAAATTAAATTTATGATGTATGAGACTAGAATTTCCTTCATGAGTGATTACACTCTCACCAGTCCATTTACTAACAGAAAATCTAGGTATTACATCATTAACCACCCTAACTGTATTATCTGTAGCATTTACATGAAGTCTTAATATTTTTCTATCTGTCGTTACAGCCCATAAACAATTATCTGCAGTTAAACATGTTGCAATACTATTAATACCTGCAACTTCAATACTTTGACTATCTCTTATATAAGATGTTGCAACCATAGCTCCTTCACTACCATCACTATTAACTTCTATTCTATATAAAAACTTATCACCTGGATTTACACCCCAAATATAATTATCCTCTGTAGTTCCTGTGTTTGTACTTCCATCACTTGAATGTTTTATTGAACTATTATTAGGTTTTGTAGTAGCTATTTTTTTTACAACATTTGCAGTTGGAATAAGTGCTTTAGGTTCTGCATCTTCTATTAATATACCATCAACACTTTCTCCAAATAATTTATTCTTTGTATATCCAATAAACTTAGGTCTTTCATCATTAAGGCTTTTACCTAAACCTGCATATACTTGAGTATTATCTTTAACCATAGAAGATTTATTAATGTTAAAATTTTCTCGAGTAGTATATATTTTATCGCCATACAAATCTTCTAAATATTGTATACTTCCACCAGCCTCATTAATACCAACTAATGTCCTTAATCCATTATTATTAATTAAAGCCATAGTATTTAAGTTATTTAAATTTACAGTTTCTATTGTAATAACTTCTTCTGTTTCTTCTGTTTCAGGAGTTATAACAGTTTCTACCATACTTGTACTTGTTAAATTTATATTTTCTATATAATTATTTATAGGCTGATTAAAATTTACAAGAAATAATGTATAGTAGAATGGATTTTCCTCATCACCATCATAAGCATTATAATCAACAACATTAAATTCAATTTCATAATCACCAGGATTTGATCCTGGCGAAGCACTTGTAATTGGAGCTTTTATTGTATCTATTATTTGTAACTCAGTAAAATTTGCTTCAGATTGACTATTAGCATAAGCTAGAACTTGCAAACCACTCATAGGAGGCATTGCATTTGTAATTGTATATGACAATTTATAAGTTCTAGTATTGCCATCGCTATTAACTCCATATAGAGTTATAGAAACTGATTCCATAAGTTCAGAATGCATACCTACCAGATTAGGTGGTGTAGCACCATATGACGTACTTCCATATACATAAACACCATTATCTGTTAGGTTAGGAGATGTAAAAGGATCGAAACTATTATACCATAAATTCTCTTCAACTTCATCCTCTATAATTACTTCTTCTGTAATAGTTGTTATTATTTCAGTTGTTGTCTCTTCTCTTGTTATATTTACATCTTGATTAATACCTTTTAGTCTACCACTAGACGATGTAGGATCAATATTTAAACTAGATTGAGCTGCATCTTCAGGAATATCCTTAGCATCTGGAGTTGTAATAGTTCCTGATAAAAACTTCTTTATTTCATGGACTTTTTTAGGCATTTATACTATCTTTGCTTATTAATATTTCTATGTTTCTTTTTCTTTTTATGACCAGTCTTCTTTCTTACTTCATCTAATGACATTGATTTATATTCTCTAGCTTCTTTAAAAGACTTTTTCATTGCATCTTTTGCTCTTTGTAATAAAGATTTTTTCTTATAAGTAGACTTTTTTAATCCTTGCTTCTTAGTTGGCATTTTACCATACTCTTCAACTGGACCACCTGGTTGATACTGAGTTCTTCCTTTAGCATCGTTTACTGGGAAATCAAAATATTTATATTCTTTTCCTTTAGGCATAGCCTCTCCTTTATTTCTTAAGTATTGTTGCTCTTAATACTTGTTCAAAAACATCATAAATAGCTTCAATAATTTTACCTTCAGTCTTTTCATTAATTATTGGTATATTTATATTCTTATTTAATTCTGATACTATCTTTTTCTTGTTCTCTTCGCTGAATAGATATTCTGCTACTAAATTCCCTAATTTCATTACTTACTTTCTCCCTTTGTTTCTTACTTATTATATGACTATGCTCCACTTTACACTTTTGTGGACAATTATAATCTCCTAAACCTTCACTATATTCTATTACATAATGAATCGTAATAGCTAGTATTATCATTAAAATATCTTTATTCTTCCTCCCATCTACTTAAGTCTAACTTCTTTAATGGTTTTTCAATTATATGAACTTTTAATTGATCATTTTGTATACTTACTTTATTTCCACTATCTATATGAAAACTTCCATTTTTCTTTATAGTATAGAAAAAGAATGTAGTCTTCCAGATACCAACACGAATAACACGAGCAGGTCGTCCATCAAAGATAACAACATCGTCTGTGTTGAGCCCATTTCCAATGAAAACTTTAAGACCTTCGACTGAAGATTCGATGGTAGATTTAAATAGAAATAAAGCAGACCCAGCAAAAAACATCCAACCATATTCCCCCAGTAATTGAGTAACTTGTTCTTCCATATATCCATTACCAGTTTTCTTTCCATTCTAAAAACTTCATTTTAAACATAATATACATAAACCATATAGGTAAAGCAATTAATAATGCTTTCCAACTAACTGTAAAAAACTCATATAAATCTATTATAAATAATCCTTTGTCATATAAAAATGCTTGACCCATTATTTCTTTCTTCCCTTTTTATTAGGCTTACTATCATCTCCCCATACTAAATCTGCCTTGCCACCAACAGCTCTAGATGAAGTTCCATTAGAACCTTTAACAACTCTAATAGACTTATCATCTATAATAAATTCTTTTGAAGAATCTTCAGTTAAATGATCTATTAAATTTTTGCATATCTCTACTACAGGATCAGGTTTATCTGCGCCAGATAATTTCATCAAGATCGATATTAAGCCAATAGTAACACTACTTACAAGCCCAGATACCACAGCCAAACTTGATTCTTGTAATTGCATAGCTGAAAATATTAAAGCTCCAACCATAATTACAATTGCAGGTAAAGCTAATAATGATATAACATACATAGCTCTATCTTTAAGCAATCTTTGTTGCATCATTCTATGAGCTTTTTTTCTATCAATTTCTATTTGACTTAATGGTCTGTTATTTTCCATTTTTAACCCTAACTTTAATACGAGTTGTAGATGTCCAATAATTCTTTGGAATATTTATTGTTATAGGATATTTAAACTTTTTATTAACACTAATCATTATTTTTCTCCAATTATTAATTCTCCCCACAAAGTAGTTCTTCCTCTTACAATCTCTACTACTTCTACTTTAAAGTCTTTATTTTTAAAAATATCAACTATTGCAAATGCATGATTCCAATTTACTAAACTACCTCGTAACCAATCTTCATCTATTGTCATGTCTTTTAAGCATCCTAAACTCCAAGCACTTGTTGTTCCACCTGCACCTGTGTCAGTAAACCTTTGTAAATCATGAGTATGACCATACATTATATTTTCTTTATAAGTTGCTAAATGCTTTTTAGCATGATGTATAGGAGTATATTTCCCATGAGTAAAATTTAATTTACCTATCTTTAATAGCTTTCTTTTATTATAAGGATAATACTTATATCCTCTTTCTTTAAGCCTTAAAGCATTTTCTGTCTTATAATGTGATAAATATGGATATCTTTCTACAAAATTATCTAACCATAGTTCATGATTCCCTTGTATAAAATGTCTTTCTTTAACACCTGCTATATCCAAAGAGCTATCTATGATATCCATTCCTTTATTAACATCTCTAACATCTTTATTTAATAATGGAATTAGATCTTCCATAGGTTTTTGGCTTCTTCCTCGCCAATAATGAGTACTAAAATATCCCCATTCACCTGTATCACCTAGATCAATATATGCATCTGGCTTTACTTTTTCAATTGCTTTACAAACAACATTTATAGCTTTTTTATCTGCTAATGGAAAGTGTTTGTCTGGTGTAACTATTATTCTTTTAACTACACCTTTATCCATATTTTCTCTTTTATTTTATTTCTTTAAATATTTTAATCATCATATATACCAAAGTTGCAAATGCTGCTAAAGCACTAAACAAAGGTGGTATCCAATGAGTCCAATGTAATGCACTACCTGCTAAACCTACTGTTGCTGTTTTTAATGTATCTAACATATTATCTCTTTATTTCAAAATGAGGAAAGTCATCAAACTTATTATCTTGAACCTCAAAATCCTGATCCCAATCTCCTCCCCATCGAAGATTAATACCCATAGACTTAGCAATTCCTAAAACAAATCCAGCAAAAAGAGTCTGACGTTCTCTATCATCCCAATTAACAGGATAGGGAGTAATATCCACAGCCATACTTGGTAAAGCATTATGACGACCATTTGGATATTTAACCTTGGTCTTTCCTTCATCAAACAACTTATCTTGTCTTTCAGCACTTCTATGTCCCTCCAATACTGAGCAATCTACATACTTAATAACTTCATTAAAAACCTTTTGAAGATCTTTATGGCATGTACTTAATCTCTCTTTACTTTTAGATCCAAACTTAGGCATTCTGTTTTTCTTTCTTAGCTACACCATTATTACTAACACTTACATCAGCAGGTTTTTCATTAATTAAACTTTCACAAAACTCTATAGCTCCTTGAACTTTTGACCAATTTGCCTCAAGTTGTTTTAATTGCATTTTTAAGTTTTCTAACTTCTCATTAAGTGCATCTTTATTCATTACATTCCTTTTATTTATTTATTAAGATGTTGCAAATGGTGTTGCTGAAGTTCCAGCAGATAAGACCATTCCTTCTATAAACCATACGTCAGCAGCTATATTTGTCAATTTAAACATACTTCCAGGTTCACCTTCAGTTGTTCCTGTAAATTCTATAGAAGAATAACCTTGAGCTGCCTCTGCAGTAAATGTTCCTGCTGATGTTACATCATCAGTATCGCCAACTGATACAGAACCAATCATCTTTTCATTAGTTGTGTCAGTACATTTTACTTCTTGCCCAGTTCCTTGGAAATTAGAAATAAATGTGTAAGTAACTCCAATTAAACTTCCATCTCCTGAATCTGGCAATGTTAATACTGCAGCAGCATCAGTAAATATAAATATTTTTCCTGACTCTGCAGCTGTTAAAGTATCATCAGTTGTGACGTTTTGTACAACACTTCTACCACCACTAAATGTTCCTGTGACTGTTAAGTTATCTGCTACAGTTACTTCTGAAGTTGTATGCCCTAGTGTTATTGGGACACCTGATACCCCTGCTCCAAGTTTAATTCCATCACTAGTATCAGTTGTATCTATATTAATATCACCTGCTGCATCCATATCAACTCCACCACTAGAGTCTATATTTATAGCACTCACTCCTGTTCCTGCTGAATTTATTACTAATGTTGTATTTGCATGGCTTCCTGAAGCATTAAGGTATACAGCTGATCCTGATTGAGCTGCACTTTGTATTGTAGTAGCCCCAGATGATCCTGTATTCTCAATTGTTATACCACCTGATTCAGTTGATAATGCTATAGATCCACTAGTAGTATCTAAATCAAAAGCATGATCAGCTAAGTTCATATCCATTAATGTCCTATTCATTTCAAACTCAGGAGTACTAGCATCATAAAACATATATCCACTATCAGTTCCAAATGCTTTAAAATCTACAGGTGTGCCAGATGATCCTATAAAAACATTATTCCTTAAAAGAGATGTTTCTGAATTATCTACTATCTGAATAGTCTTTTGGCTATTTACAAGAACATCAAGGTAATTACTAGATGAAGTTACTTGACCAGCACTTCCACCTAAATTTAGATTGGTAGGTGTTATTTCAGAATTTCCAGCTGAATTAAATACCTTTAATGAATCTGTTGACTCATCCCATAACATATAACTACCAGCAGTTGCACTAAAAAACTTAACATCATAACCTGTGTCATTAACACCAACAGTTACAGTTCCATCTATTTGTGTTGCTCCATCTATATCTACTGCATCTAAATTTGCTGTTCCACTTACATCAATAGTTCCTGTAACTATTAATGAATCAGCTGAACAATCCCACCACATATATTTACTATTAGTATGTCCAAATACTACAAAGTCAGCTCCTTCACTTCCACCATTAGAACCTAAACTTAAACAAGGCTCATTATTTGCTGTATCTGTTAAACCTTCTCCACTTATATTTCCATTACCATCCCAAAAGAATTTTGAGTTTGCTACATCACTACTAAATGTTACATCTTGTGGAGTGCCATCTGCACCTACAGTTAAATTACCTCCTGTAATTACTTGACTAACATTAGTATATGTTACTGTATCTGCTGATGCATCTAATAGTACATGATTTCCTGTTGAATTAGCAAATACTTTAAAATCTCTTTTATTACTACTTCCATCTCCTACAGTAACTGTTCCTGCTACATATGATATATCACTACCAGAAACAGTCCAAACTGAACTAGAACTTAATCCTGAGAAATTAGTTCCATTTACTATAAGACCTGAACAATTAATAGTCCCAGTAACATCAAACTCATAAGATGGAGATGAATTACCTATACCTATCTTACCATCTTGTTGAATATGAAGTCTATTATTTTGTGCTTCATTATCTCTTAAGCCTATAAAAAAGTCACTTGAACTACTTGTTGATTCATTCTGTACTCCAATATACCACTTTTGAGATCTTGCTTTAATGGCTAGAAATTCAGAATCACCACTATAATTCTGAGCACCACCACCTACAGATGCATCGCCATTTATTAATCCTAATCCTGTGTTTCGTTGTTGCCAACTCATAATATTACTCCTTTATAATGGTGGAAATTTAATCCCACGTTTTCCACCCTTTCTGTGTGGATATTTCCTAACCTTATTTCTATATTTTTGAAGAAAATATGAAGACTTATCTATTGCTCCATTATCTTCTTCTAATCTTGATTTTACATAATCTAATATCAATGCATGCAAACCACTATCTATTCTATTAATATCAAATAAATCATCATTAAATGTTTCTAATGGACTATATATAGCAACAGCAGTATATCGTATACCACTAGGAACATCATCACCATTCCAAGTTCCATACTTTCCAGTAGTTTGATTTTTATATAACAATGCTAATTCATCACCTTGTATATAGTATGCAAATTTACCATTAACATCTTTTCTAGTTTCATTATCACCTGTACTCCCAGTCTCACCATCATCATCTGTATCATCATCACTATGTGCTCCATCATCATCTCCAATAAGTAATTCATCATAATTTAATAAATTTGGAACTAATTCATATTTACCATCTGAGTTTAATACATCAACTCTTTGTATTTCTATAATACCATCAGGTATACCATACCATCTCTTATCAGTTGATATATCTTCAGCAAAAGTAGCTTTATAATGCTTTGCTTCTGAGCTTATATCTACTAATGCATCATTCATAAGTCTTTTTAAATACATATGATGTTGTCTACCATATAACATTTCTACTTGGTTAATAATCTCTTTTACTGTCATTTAGTAGCCTCCATACCTTGCTGTATACCCATACCACTTAAATAATTTTGAATACCTAAAGTATATTCTTGATTTAATATATTCATATGATTTGTATGAGCTGCTGCTACTTCAATATCTTCTTCTTCATTAGCTTTACCAATTTGATATAACTTTGCTCTTGTACATGCTTTTAATACTACTAAATGTTCAAGTCCAGGAGTAAATGGAGTACCATCTGCTGCATCATCTCCCCAATCTTGAGTTATAGTTATACTAGTATCAGAAGGTAATATTGTAGGATAATGTACAATCATAATCATACAATCTTTTTTTACTTCTATATCTATATTCTCTGTATCTCCCTCTACATTTTCTGTAAAAGTAGCTTTCCACCATTGAACAAAAGGTCTTACAAGTATACCATTTTTATACCTACACCAAACAGGACTCTCTTCAGTAGCTTCTTCTACATAACCAGTATTATCATTTGAATATGAAATTTTATGAAATGGAACTTCTTTGCATTCATGAAGAGCACCATCAGACCCAGGTCTATTTGCTAAATATTCAGAAGTAGGATAAGAAAAGTTACTAGCTCTTCTAGTAACACTTAACACCTTACAACTAGGAATTTTTATATGATCAGTCTTAATAATATCTGCATCAAGATCTGGAACTTGATCCTCAAAAACTTGACCAGTAGTATCTTCAGGAAACCTAAGTATATGAGATATAAAATCTAATGCTTCTTTAGGCATTATATTTATTACTTCAGTTGCAGCTTCTTCCATCCAAGTTTGTATAAACTTTGGTTGCTCAGTTACTGTTCCATTCTCATTTTCATATTCCTCCATATTACTATATGGATTATATCCTGTTAAAGCTTGTATTCTATCTGCAAAATTAGAAGCCACTACAAGCTACCACCTCTGTCAATTATATCTTGCCCTACTGTTGTTGTGCTAAATTCCACTTTAGTTTGTCCACTCCAAGTTGTTCTCATATTAACTTCATGTACAGATTTATTCTGTGCTTCAAAAACTTTACTGCAAGAACACTTTTTTAATGTTTCTGTGCTCTTAAATGTAACTACTTTCTGACATATATTACAATAATAACTTCTAGTCATAATTAAGTTGTAGTTTTTGTTGCTACTATAAAAAGTCTATCACCATTTAATCGAGTAACAGATATTTTACAATCTTCTTCTGTTCCCATAAAACTAGCTATATCATCATAAGGCGAATCAGACTCTGTTTTGTTACCATTAGCATCTGTTATATATGTTTTTATGGTTGTAGCCATATTAAAATCTCCTATTATAAATTGTTATAAAATTTTTAGTAGATTTGGGAGATGCCCTTTATACGACATCCCCCACAGTTCTACAAAACTGTTAAACCTTATTGTTTTGGTTTATGCTAAAACTGCACCAGCATCTAATTTGGTCGTTCCTTGGACAAAGTAGTTTGTGCCATTAGACCATATATCAAACGTATCGCCAACAGTATCAGTAGCATTAGGGAGTGTAATAGTTGTATGACCTGTATTGCTTGGTCCATCAGTATTAGTATCAGTCTCTAATTCATTGATTTGAGATACAATTATGTCTGTATCATATGTTGTGTTCTCTGTTATAATATAATCATTAGATGTACAATTTGTACCTACGACAATTTTAACATACCATCCCTCTGGAACAGAAGCTATTGCAGGAAGTGTTACTGTAAATCCTGCAGCAAGGTCAAGTGTAAACACCTTTCCACTATCATCTGCATCTAAAGTTTTAGCTGCTGTAATTGACTCATAAGGTAACAAATCGTATTGTTCACCATAGCTATTACTACTTGTATTTAATACATCACTTCTCATAATTAAGCTCCTTCTATATTAAACAATGCATGTGTTTCTGGAAGAGTTATTTCAAGACCTGCTTCTGTTAGAATTAAATCTTTACGTAAATCTTCATCAGCTTGTTGTACATTTGTTGTTATTGAAGTATCTCTATTAACACCATTACCTACAAGTGGTCTATATGATACATGATCCAAGTCAACTAAAGCCATAAATGTAGAAGATAAACCTCTAAATAAAGGTTCTTTTACAAGTGATAAATCACCATGAACAGTCTCTATTTTCATTATTCTATGACCAAAAGTTCCTTGACTTCTTTCAAACATGTATCTACCTGGATTATCCTCTGTACCTCCAAAGGAATCATCTACAAAACTATTACCACCTAGTTTATTAAATAATGATATTACAGGTAAACTACATAAAGCTAACTTAGAAGTGCCCCCACCCCTTGCAGGGTCAAATACAACCTCTAAATCAGAAAGCCAATTATCATAAGTCATACTTCCTGCTGCTATAGATTTATGATAAGCCTTCCCTTCTGAATAAGATAATTGAGTATCATCTGTTGTTGGAGCTGCGCCTTCTGCTATGATATGACCTACTACACCTTCTGAGTAATTCACACCACCAACTTGAGCACGTTGCCCAAATAACATTGTTCTTTCAATATCAATTTTATGTTCTCTTAGTTTAAGATTCCATATTCTATCCCATTCACTAGCATAACCTTTATAAACAGTTGCTCTAGCTGTATTACTCATCTCGCAAGCTGTTTTAAAGATTTGGGTATACCCATAATCATTATCTAGCTCTTGTGACCATACGTCTGGAGCACCACTTCCTTCTTTATATGCTGTACCAATAACCTGACAGTTAACAGCAGTACTTGATCCATTAATGGTTACTGCACTTGTACTATTTTCTCTTAACCATCTAACTTGTATTTCAGTAGCTGAATTAACTGCTGTAATAACACATGTTGCAGCATTTGTTCCTTCACCCATACCTGAAACTGTAGATGATACCATCACCACCATGCCTTTAATAAGCCATCCTGATGATGAAATAGTCATAGTATCATATGTATCCTCTGCTATTGCACCTAAATTACTTGAGGTAGTAAATGTTCTATCTGTTATAGATATTTTAGTTCTATCTTCAAGGAATCTAAATGTACTGTCAGAGACTGGAACCTTTCCTACTTTTGACAAGTAAACGAAAAATGGAGACTCTTCTGGAGCTAAATCTGCGACCCTATCACTAAAGTCGAATAATCGTCTATCAGCAAAAACTGTTGCTGCTTTTGAACCAGGAGTCGAATGCGTTACTTGACCACTATTAAAAGTTGCCATAATATTCTCCTATTATTTTTATTTTAAAACATTAGTACGACTACCAGCACTAACAATCCCATCCCACATGTTATCAACCTCAGACTTCTTCTCTGGCTGTTGCCCTTGTAGAACACCAGCTGTTGAAGGAGCTTGTTGAGTTCTTCTAACTGTGTCAAGATTGTTCTCTCTAGCTGTAGTCTCATTTACTGAGTTATACATTTTAATTACATTATCAATGCCTAACTCACTAACAGGTGTATTAGCAAATTTAAAAAAACCATTAATCTGTTCATCATTCATTCCACGTGCACGTAATTGAGATTCTAACTGATTAGTAGCTTGTTCTTGCTTTACACCTTGTAACTCGTTATCTACCATAGACTTAACGAGATTTGCTGTCTCCTGCATTCTATATTTGTATGACTTAGAATTAGGGTCTGTAAATGATTCCCATGGCTCAAAATCATCAGGTTTTATATCTACCCTGTTATCCTTCTGTGTAGAAGAAGCAAGGTGATCCTTGATTGATTCTATTTCTTGTCTAAGCTTTGCATTCTCTGCCATTGCTTTATCTTTTTCAGATTGCATGTATCTTATAGATTCCTGTGCTTGCTCAGTTGATCCTTGTGTCTCATTTTCTATTTGCGAAGGGTCACCAGTTTCACTATTCTCTAATGTCTGATTGTCTTCATTTATAAAATCATTACTCATGACTTAATTCTCCTTTGTTGTTTGTTTACGATTTTTAGAACCTTTTTGAGACTGACCACGTAAAAGGTCTTTTACACCTAAACGTAATTTCTCTGATTCTAACTTGACCGAGTTCTGAAGCTTATCAACTTCGTTCTTAGCATCAGCCTTAGATTTGGCTTCAGCTTGAGATAAACGTGATTTGGTTTTCTCAACTTCAATTGCTTGCTTAGTATGAACAGTTTCTCTTCGAGCAGTTTGTAAGTCACCTGACAAGTCTTTGATTTGTTCTTGCGCAGATTGCAACTGTTGTTGCAATTGTGCAATTATATCAGTCCTTTGTAAGACTCCTTCTTTGTCGAAAATTTCTGTCTTCTTCAGAGCTTCAACTTTATCAATTAAACCAGCTTGATATGCTTCCATATAAACTTGCCATTCTCCCCATTTATTGGATGGCATTGTTGAATTGCCTATAACACGAACATCAAATTGTCCTACAGTTATATCATTTTCAATAGCCATAACTTCTTGACTTTTATCATCATATATTCTTTTATTAATGGTATATTCACTTATATCATTATTGGGTTGAACGAGTCTAAATGTTTTCTTAAAATCATAATGCTTTTTAGCTAGGCTATATACTACTTGACCTAGTCTTCTTAAACTTCCTTCAATATCTCTTAATTTACTTTTACTACGTCTTTGTCCAAAATCTTCCATCATCATTGTACCAGAAGATGTCCTTGGTGCAGCTGATGTATCCCCTTGCATCATTTCAAATATTCCCATATTTAAATCTATATAATGCTCAATCAATTTAGGAAGTTCCATAATAGAACCTGCTAATGGTTGAGGTGAGGGAAAGTGAGGTTCACCAAATGAGGCATCGTACTCTATGGTTGCATTAGGATTTGCCCAGTCTCGTTCCAGTTGTTCAATATCAGTTACTGAGCCCTGTGGTATAAGTAGCTTTAGTCCAGCTGAGGATTGTGCATGAGCAGTTATAAGAGATAACAATTTATTGATAAACCTCTGCATATCTTTCCCTTTTCTCACGTCACTCATAGGATAAGGAGTGTTTGTCCAAATATTTGGTACAGGAACGATAGGGTATCTATCAGTATTTAAAACTTGTTCATATAAAACTATTTGACCTAGTACACAAGTTACACGTATTCTTGTTTGTATAACTTCAGTAAAATCTAATTGACCCATTTCAATTAAATTTTGAACTTGAGGGTCTTGCATAAATACTTCAAATTGTTCAGTATCTAAAATTTTCTCATCACCACTTTTTTTATCTAATACTCTAAAAAATGGAACTTTCACTTTAGTAAAATATTCAATTAACCTATATTTATCTACTCTATCCCAATCTTTATCTTTAGTTACATCAGGTGTAAATGATCCTTGTGTATATTTTTGCTTAGAAGATGGGTAATCCTCATCACGAATAAAGCTACCTTCAACCATATCAATTAATGGTTTGCCTTCTTCGTCTCCAGGTAATGGTTGAGATAAATCAGGATATAAATCTAATATTTGATCTTTAGTTAAGATCGTTGACAAACACATTCCAGCAGCATCATCAAACCATTTGTTCCTTGAATTAGGATCTACATAAACTCTAAATGGATCTATGTATGCAAATTTAACTTCACCTCTTCCATAATCAGCTTCTCTATCAACATATGCATAAAAATATCCTAACCCTGTAACAGCATAATCATGAACAACTTGCTTAAAAACTTCATTACCATCAGAGATATCCCATATGTATTCTAGGATTGTTCTCCAGACTTGTGCTACTTTATTATCTGAATCTTCCCTAGCTACAGCTGAAAACTTAGGTGGTTTAGATGTTATTATTGCTTTGAATTGTTCAATAGCAGAATATAATCTATCAATTGTTAAATTAGATTGATTCCTCTCTGCAAGTTGATCAGCTTCAGAGCTTGAAAAATGATTACCTAAATAAAAGTCAATATCTTCTCTAGCATGCTCATCCCAATCATCTCTAGCATTCTGCCATCTCTGATATATTTCTTTTATTTCTGTTGCTCTTTTGTCTTCTGGTAGGTTTGCCATAGTAAATAATATATATAATATATATTATAAATTGCAAGTTTTTTTATATCCTAGCTCCAGTCATCCAATTATACTGTCTTTTTACAGCTCTTTTAGCTGTCTTAAGACCTTTTTTAAATTGCTTTACTATACTGCCTCTTGTGAATTGACAAGCTAGCCAAAATGCATCTATAGTATCATCATGACTACCTTTAGGAAAATCTAATAATTCACCTATAAATTCGCTATGTTTCTTCTTTAAGTGGACTGCTCCTTGCTTGAACATTGGTTGAAGACCTTCAAAGAGCCTATCTTTTTTCTTTTGACTTCCATAGTTTTTAATACCTTTTTCCACTCCTGGGAGAAACAAGCCTTCATCTTTGCTTCTCCTTTGCACATAATCTCGTAACATTTCTTGATAAGTGATTGTTTCAATATTAATCCTCCTTATAGGTTCATATTGTTTAAATAGTTTAAATATCTGCTCTGCACATTCCATGGGTAAGACTCTTTGTCTCCAATATTCAATAACATAATAATCATGTTTAGCAGTAACACCAATGACCATAATAACACTAAAGTCAGACCTTTCACCAATGGTAGAAGCAGGATCAACTCCAAAAAATAAATTAACATATTCTTTACGACCATCAGTAAATTGAATATACCATGAACCATAATCTTCATCATACTTACAATCTCCTTCATATAAACCTTTGTTAATATCATCTTCTTCAAATATTTGATCTTCAGGACTTCTAGCCTGATTCATGTATTCTTGATAAAACTTACTTGGTGTTCCAGAATCTATATAAAATTGCTTTCTTTGTTCAAGCTTTTTTAAACTCCACCTAGATTCCCATATTGGTTTTCCATCTTCTATTGCTTTATACGTAATAACTTTCCATGCAAAATCATTATCACTCTTCTTAGCTTCTCTATGAGAGGTGACGATATTGTTAAGAAAGCTATCCCAATGTACAATAGTACCATTACACCATAAAAAGCCACCCTTGTCAAAATCAATAGCAGGGTATACAGCAGCAGTAACCCAGTTTTTAATACTAAGCCTCCCATCAGCTGTTTTAGTATTTCCTTCAGATTCGAAATCATCTAATATTATTCCTGTGTATCTTGTTGATAGTTCTTTTTTACCTCTAAGTCTTTGACTTGTACCTTTAGCTATCATACGACAACCATTCTTTGTACTAAAATCAGTCTTAGTCCATTTACTTCCTTGTAAATCACCAAAATAATAATGTATAGCAGGGTTTATTTCTATATGATTTTGTACCCACCTAACATTATCAATAGCTTGGTCTTGTGCCTCACCAACCCAGCATATAAATTCAGGTCTATCTTTAGTTGCAAATAGTATTTTATGCAAAATAGCAGTAGCAGCGAGTGTAGACTTAGCATGATCCCTTGGAAGAACAAGCCCAACTTGTTGATTTGCTCTATCGAGCATAATCTTACCTACTTCATGGTGAAATGGTGGTGATTCAGAGGCTAAAAAGTCTTGAGGAGAGAATAATTTACCAAAAGTTATTAAATCTTTGTAAGCTAAATGAAGGATTTCTTCTTTTTTAGAAACATTGCCATGTAAATTTAAATTTGCCAATTAAGATTCGCCTTTTATTTCTATATTTGTAAATACATCAACAAGTTCATCTTCTGCATCAAACTCACTCCTACATGATGGACATAACCATCCTACTATATTCTCGTGAGAATCTAATAATCCACATCTTTTTGTTACTTTACCATCAAAATAAAGTTCAGACTTGCAAATAGGACAAGGATCTTTAACATCTTCATTACCTATTCCACTTGCTATATCTTTAAGACTCTTTGTTTGATGCCTTAAGCTTTTTTGACTGCCCATTACTAATCGCTTTCATTTGTTCTTCAGTAAAACCTGCAAATACAGTAAGCTCTTCTCGCTTACTCTCTGTATTAAATAACCCTGCAATTTTAGCAAGACTCTCTAATGCTCTTAATTTGTCAGTATCACGTTCAGCAAGATCAGTAACTTGTTTAAAGGTTTGAATTATATACCTTGCACTACAATCTTCTTCTTGTAGTATTTGTTTTATTTCTTCATTTATCATTTTTTTAATCCTCTCACTCTTTAATAACTCATGTGCACGTCTATGTGCATATTTTGTATTATTAGTTTTATATACTCTCAAGTAAGAATTAACAATATCTTTGCTTTGTGCTACATATTTAGCAAATAAAAACTCTTTGCTTGTAGGGTTTTTGCGATTTTTAAATTGTTTATGTATCTTCTCTTTTGAAAATGAATAAATATTATCAGGGATTTCACTTGTCATTAAAACATTACTGCCAACTCTATATGTCCCTGTTATACATCTAACGATTTCCATTTCATCATAAATAGTTCTTTTTAATATTTGAACTACATGTTTATCGTCAGTAAGCACCCAGTTGCCCTCCAACCCAACTCTCCAGCTCTCTAGCTTAGATTCAGGGTACTTTTCTTCCCACTCTGTCAAACTATAAATAA
>VTLG01014511.1_pt1 | contig 47803 bp, 61 predicted proteins | sample 4694571 | NCBI WGS metagenome assembly VTLG01 (sample SAMN12604809, study PRJNA352737) | marine metagenome | biome: ENVO:00000447; feature: ENVO:00000209|ENVO:00000569|ENVO:01000036; material: ENVO:00002151; isolation source: viral sequences binned using virsorter ... | reverse complement strand
ACGATAAGCCGGGACCAAAAGATCCAAGGCGAACTCCTGCTCCTAAAAAGGACAGGGTCAAAGGCAGCAGCAAAAACCCAAAGGGTTCTGCATCTAAAGCTAACGAGAAGATTGAGGTTAGCGATAAGACTGAAGCAAGTCTGAAGAAGAAGATGCAGGAGCATAACAAAAAAGGCAAAGGCTCCAAGGCCACTATCGGTGCCTTGAAGAGCGTTTACCGAAGAGGTGCTGGGGCGTTTAGTACAAGTCATGCCCCCAAGATGTCTAGGCATGGGTGGGCCATGGCAAGGGTAAATGCATTCTTGACTTTGCTACGCACCGGTAAGCCAAGCAATTCTAATTACAAGCAGGACAACGACTTGCTTCCTAAAGGCCATCCTAAAAAGTCAAAGAACTCAAAAAGCACGGACGGTCAGGTGTCGGATAAGCATGCTGTTGGGGCTATTGCTCAGGTAGCAGGGGCCTTAGCCCCAGCCGTTATTGAAGGAGCCGGTGCCATGATGAGTGGTGAAAAGAACTCAAAAGATACTGAGGGTGATGATTCTGATCGACATGTACCGCCAGTAGCGGCAATCTTAGGTCCAATTTTGGCAGCGGCACTTCCTGCCGCAATTAGTGCTGGAGGTGCTATGGCTGCTAGTGCGATGGACAGTGGCGAAAAGAACGCCAAACGCAAAGGCCCGAGGCCAATCAGAAAACCTAGAACTAAAAGCTTTAAGCTTGAAAAAGACGAAGGGTCGCAGGACGTTCCTGTGCAAGACGATGTTTTGGATGGAGATGATGAAATGGCATTAGACCAACAATCCGTCCAGCAAATTGTTGAAGGACTTGAGCCAAAAATCATCGATGTCGTACAGCGAGAAATTGCATCTGTGATCACTGGCAAAGACATGAGTCCAGAAGACATGCTGGAGGATCAGGAAATTGAAATTATTCCTGACGAAGAGATTGAAGACATGCTTGACGAAGAGCCAGAGGACGCAGTCATGGCTGAAAAGCCAGAAGATGACGAAGACAAGCCTGAGCGAAACGCCAAGCGTGACGAAGACGAAGACGAAGATGAAGATGAGGACGAAGCCGACAAGAATGCCAAATGCGAATACGGTAAAGAGATGTTCGCGAAAATGGCAGAGAAGCATCGACTCTATGAGAAAGATGCGGATCACAAGGGGGCTTCGCAGTATATGGCTTCCATGGATGATGCTGATCGCAATGCCATGAGCATGTACATGAAAAGCGATAAAGCGGAAAGTCATGAAAAGGAAGCGTTTGCCAAATGTGGCAGTTATGGGAAAGACATGAAAGACACTTACAGCAAAGACAGTGAAGTTGCCGAGGCTGACAAGTATAGAAAGGAACTAAAGCAGGAAGCTGATAAGTACTCCAAGCTTCAGCTTCAGTATTCTAAGCTTCAGTCCGAATTGATTGAGGCAAAGGATCAGTTGACAGAAGTTCGTCGCAGCGAGCGATATCACAAAATCGCTGATCGCTTGGCTAATCTCGAAGCCGAAGGTTATTCCTTTGACAAAGAGAAGGAGCTAGAGTTCTGCATGCAATTGTCAGACGACATGCGAGAAGAACACCTTTCAGAACGAATCCCGCAGCAATATGCAAAGTGCCCAATTGGTTCTCCGATTCCAGTCGAGGAAAGCGAAGAGCTTAAACCGATTGAGCAAAAGAGCATCAAGTACAGCCGGGCGGCAAATATCGCTACTCAAAAACTTCGTGCCCAAGGCAATAAAGGCGTGAGCTTTGAAAAAGTCTTGAAGCATATGTGTGATAACGATACGGATGAGTGCCCCTCCGTAGAAGACCTGAAGTAAGCGGGCCTTTAAGGTTTTAGCCACTATAGGAGATTGACATGGCTAATACGTTTAGTTTCAAGGCTGGGGGGAGCATCTTGCCTAGCCGAATCATTAAGTTGTCTGATGCTTTCGAAGTCCAGCAAGCTGCCGCTTCTGGTGCCGACTTGCTTGGTGTTACGTCGGAAGCCACAAAGGATGCCCCCGGCCTTACGGGTGCAAGCACCAACCATGCCGAGTCAGGCGATCCGGTTCAATACTTTGGTCCCGGTGAAGTCTGTTTGGTGACGGCAGGTGCTGCCATTACCGCTCCTGCACTCTGCACTTCAGATTCTTCTGGACGTGCGGTTGCCGCATCCACTGGCGATTACGCTGTGGTTCGCGTCATTGAGGATGCAAGTGGAGCGGGAGAGTTGGTTAGGTGCTTGGTCAGCGACCTTGTGAACGTACTCTAACCATTAGTTGTTTAAGACTAATAAGCAAATTTGCACGGAGAATAAAAAATGGCTAGTGCGCCCGGACAATTTAATACCTATATTCCGAGTACGGAATCGACGAATAATCTGATCGCAGATTTTAGTCGTAACCCCGATAAGTTTCGACTGGCAGAATGGTGCCAGTACGTTCCTGTTGAGAAGAACAAAGGCTTCTTTACCGAAATGACGGTCGAGCAAGCTGGACGTATTGTCAATGCGGACGGTGATGACATGCGATGGGCAGATGGAACGGAAGCTCCACGTCAATCGTTTGGTTTAGAGAACTTTGAGTTCAAGCCATACGTTACCGAGCGTTTCGTGTCAGGCTTTGAGCTTGGAGAGATGGCAGCAGGTCAGGCAAGTTGGGACGTTCTCGCCCAGCATGCACGCATTCATGCACAACGCATGATGACTCTGCGAACTGTCAAAGCTGTTGCAATTGCTGGCACTGCTGGTAGCTACTTGTCCGCCAACCAGATTGATGTCAACTCGCCTCCTGCCGACCTGAACACTTCAGGACGATTGGATGTTGCAACATCTGCAAACGTAGACATCAAGCGAACTCTGGATTATGCCGCAGAGCTAATCTATCAGGGCACTCTTGGTGCTGTTGCTCAGGGCGACCTTTGCGTTGTCATGAACCCAATGACGGCACGACGACTGTCGGCTACTCAGGAAATTCGTGACACCCTCAAGCAGTCCCCTTTCGCTATGCAAATCGTTGAGAATCAGCTTGGCTCAGCCAATAACTGGGGCATGCCTGACAAGCTCTACGGTTACAACATCGTCTGCGAGGACGCTGTCAAAGTCACCAACATCAAGGGTGCAACCACAGCACGAGATTATGTCTTGGCTGATGGAACTATCTTTGTTTGCAGTCGCCCGGGTGGACTGGAAGGAGTTGATGGCTCGCCTTCATTCTCAACCTTCCAGACTTTCCTTAAGACTGAAATGTTGGTTGAGTCCAAGCATGATCAAGACAATAAGCGGCACGTTGGTCGGATTATCGATGATTTCGATGTTCGCATGGTCGCTCCGCTGTCTGGTGTGCATATCACCAACACCTTGACTGCTTAAGGTGTTGTAGAGTTTTGCATCACTTCCCCTCTCGGTGGTGCGGATGGGGGTGGCTTTCCACCCCCGTCCTTTTTTGAGTTCACACGCTAAGGAAAGACGGATGGCGACACCAGTAACTGGCGGCGGAACGTCGATTACTCTGGCTAGTTCTGCGGACCTAGCTAGCAGATATTCTCCGGGCCTGCTTGGTGACCTGCTTGCTGATGACGGCAACAGGGTTCTTGACCTTGCTGGCAGTGCTAAACTTACAGCCATTTTAAACTCGGCAACGGGAAAGGTTCTTGCGTCTTTGATGCAGTCTGACCGCTACACGGTAGACCAGATCCAATCTTTAGGGGATTCGTCGAGTTCCTCATATAATCAGCAGTCATACGAATACCTCGTAGACATCATCTGTCGAGTTGCTTACTGGATGCTATGGCAAAGAAAACCGTGGGATGACTCGTCCGATGGCAGTCGGAGGCAAGCTCAGGCGGAATCAGACGCAGCGTTGAAAATGTTGCGTGACGGTACAGAAGTACTATTGCTAGGCGGGTCTAAAGAAGCAGGCAAGCCTGACAATGTTGGAGTAAAAGCCACACAGCAAAAGACAATGTGGTCACAGGCTGGACGGGGCAGATGGTATCCAATTAACAAAAACATAGACAGGACAGGTTGATATGGCTATCCAACACTTTTTTGCAGGTCCAGCTACTGTTAGCATTCAGACTAGGACTCCTGCAACTGGGGCTGTAAGCTCTTCTTTTGATTTAGGAATTAATCGAGAAGCAATCCCCATTATCGTTACGCCTTCAATGTTAGATGTTCCGTCAGATGACTTTGGCGGACCTGACGGTGTCCCTGCTGACGTTCAGTACATGGGTGCCATCGCAAACATCCAACTAAGCCTAACGAAGTTTGACACAGCACATGTAGACTCGTTTCTGACTGGCTTTACATTTGACGATGGCGGGTCCAACGACACCCAGACTGCCGGGCTCCTTCCTGCGTTTGGGGCATTTGCTAGGCAGAACAATTTCTTTTTCGTAATGACACTGACTAGTGCCAATGTAACTAGGATGTTTGAACAGTGCATCATTAGGAACGGCGGTGCCACAGGCCAAGGTACGAGGTATTCTTCGTTCGACTTGCAGGTTGAGGCACATATCGACAACACAACTGCAAGGGAATTGTTTAGCGGAACTTACACTTAATGAAAATCCGAGAGGGGGAAGTGATGGAAGTTACTGAAAAGACGCGAGACGAGTACATCTTCAAATACTTTAACGGTGAGAAGGAAGTGTGCGGTGATCCATCGCAGATTTATGACGATCTGATTGATGATCCCGAGTACGACTTTCTCGGCGAGTGGTCTGAAGTTGACTTAATTAAAGATCTGAAAGAAAAGAAAGAAGCCTTCAATAAGCTAATGGCTCACGCTTGCAAGTCTTTTAACGTCAAGCTTTTAAGTGAAGACGGAACGGGACTGGCTAGGGCGGAGATCGCAGAGCTTGTCGGTTCCTTTATCAATTGGATCAACGATGTCAAAAAAAAACTCGCAGTGTTGCGGATACAATCGGAGATTTCGGAATCGAATACACAGGATGGCGACCTGACAGTCGAGACACCCGATTCGTCCTTAAGCTCCACAGAGAAAGAATTATCTGCCGAAGATCAGAGTCAGTAAGACTGGGAACAATGCATGCTATGTCTGGCCTGACAGAAGCTTACTTTATTCACATGACAGATACTGTGGATGAAGGCAAAGCCTTGTGGTCCAAATATAAAGCGAGCCGTGACAGGAAGACGGAGTAAAACATGGCAAGCAATGTTGGTGCCGCAATAAGCAGTTTTGTAAAAACTGAAGGCAAAAAGATTGTAGCAGAGCAGGCAAAGTCAGAGCTTAAGAGTATCGCATCTGGCGTGACTAATCTTGCCGTTGGTGGATCAGGGGGGGTAAGGCGTCCGCAGCAGGGTGAGGTAAAGTCTAGAACGGGCTTGGCTGTTGGAGGAACCCTTGCTCTCGGCACTCTTACAGGTCTTGGTATAGCCCCTGCTGCTGCATATGTTGGCGGGAAGGTGGCGATGGGTAAAGCTCAACAAGCTGCAACCTCTGCTGCAAGCTTCGCTTCTAAGGGGGCCAGTCCAGAGGCCGGGGCTGCGCTACAGGGCTCAGTTGAGCTTGCAAAAAACCAGATCAACTCATTTACCAACCTGTTTACCGCTCCGGGCATAAAGAGCATTGGCGACTTCTTTAACGTCATGGCGGACTCGCCTAATCAGGTCTTGTCATTTGGTGAAGCCTTACTGTCTGTGACCGGCAAGCTCAAGGAGGTGAGCGGCACGTTTGCCCAAATTGCAGCAACAAGAGAGCTTCGCCAGTTAGAGCGTGATGTCAAAACGGGCCAGCAAACAGGAGGCTCTGCGACAAGGCTCAATGACGCAATAGAAGATCTTAAAGATGAAATGCTTCCGCTTCAAAATGACCTCTACAACACAGCAGCAGACTTGGTTTCTGAGCTTGTTCCAACGGTCTCCCAAATCTATGCCGAGATATCCCCTTGGCTTAAAGTTTCGATGCAAATACTTGCGGAAATTTTAAGATTCATCGCCGGTGTGTTGGTGCCAATTTTAATTGCAATGCTCAATTTGTTTGAAACAATCCTTTTGGCACTTTCAGTACTGCAAAGCTCGTGGAATCCAATTCTTTCTGCAATCGGAGGTGTGGCTGGCGACATATACACTGAGATTCAAAAGGCAAGAAAAGTCTTAGAGGAATCCATGGAAGATGATGGAGATGCAGACCCACATCGACTAGGCGTCAGATCATTGTTCGACACGGTTGAACAAATAATTAACCCCTCCAAACCTCCCAAGACGTAATCGGGTATGGGAATAAGACATGTCTTTACCAGCACTTCCAAATGCAGGCACGCTCAAGGGCACCTCCGCTTTTTATCAAATTGAAAAAACTAGCGGTTCGTTTGAATACGTTGCATTTTCCAACGTGCAAACTAAGTCAATCGATGTTAAGCCTTTAAAAGAAGCTACAAAAACAGATCAAATTGGGAACAGCGTAAGCATAACCTTTACCGGCATTGCTTCGACCTATGTCGACGACGCAGGGTCATCGAGGACTGGAGTCAATTCTTTTTATGCGCCGGAATTCGGGTCTTTATCTAACCCTAACGACATACGAACAAGGACGAGTGGCGTTAACACTGACGCTGGCGCAGTGGAGGGTATTCTCAGGATACTGTCTTCCAATCGGGGTCGATTCTTATACAAAATTGGCGATACCGTCCTATATGACATCGCCCCGAGAATGACTCATGCTGGCTCTACTCTGTCGGGTTATGCTGGGAGCGGGAGTCTAGTTGGCCTTGCTGTAAATCAAACGCCAACAGTATCTGCATCAGTAAGTAGGATTATTGGTGATGGCACGGTGTATGTTGACGTTACGGTTCAGTTTGACTATGTCCGATGCACGAGCGAATCGAACCGAGATAGCTCCCAGAAATACGCCAACAATGTCAAGAGTCTTAGGTGGTATTACGCTGATGACATTGACACAACAAGCTGGCTGACCACAAGGCTCTTTCGAGGTCGCCTAGAGGTTTATGATCGAGACGTTAATGTTCAACTCTTAAGGTATTTAGTTCTCCCGCCCCTGCAATTAGGTTTTAGAAGGGCAAACATAAATCTGAGAGAATCTGACGACGGCATGACTCTGGACTTTGAAGTGACAGATCAGGAAGTCTACGCCGTTCCCCCATACCCCCTTTCTAAATGGACGGGAACCACGGTTGTAAACTTCCCTAGACTACTAATCGGGAAAGCTGATGTCTCTTGTGACTTGAGCATTAATGCACCAAAGCCAACGCCCAAGATGCTTTTGGTGGCATGGGCAATGAGGATTATCGACGCAAAAATTCACTGGTACAACTCAGTGTCATATGGAAAAAGCGTCTTTACAACTAAATTTTCCATAGCCGATAAGCTTGAAGAGCAAGGCATCGACATGAGCGTTCGCCTTGATTTTATATTGCCCAAAGTGTTTTCGTCTCAAGGCAGGGTTTTTGGTCAAAACCCAATAATTAAGACGGCAGATGCCATTTTCAGGAACAACCTGACCTTCCACCCTGAAAGACGAGTATACCTTGGCTCAGAAGGCCCACAGCAGCCCGAGGGTCCACAGAACCCATACGAACCGCCTTGGTCATCAAATGACGCTCCAACTCTTGGGCATTCGCGTGGCATTCCACTTTATGATCCCCAGTTCACCCCTTACTGGTTCCCATCAAACCATACTCTTTACGGAATATTTTACTGTGCCCTGCAAAATCCTTGTGATTTTCACTTAAACGCTCCAGCGTTTGCAGATCCATCAAATGCACCGGAGGCGTTCCCCGGAAAGCAGAATAAAAAATACGGAAAAGGTGGGAGGGCCAGCGGAGGCGGAGGTGAACGCCCCGACATAGGCGGGGACGACGCCATGCTAATGCCTGCTCCGGGAGACGGGCAAGCTTCCTTGTTCCCATACACTCAATATGAAATACAAACAGTGATGCAAACGGACATGGGCATCAAGACCTTTAGCCCGATGAACAACATCAAAACCCTAACCGGCGACAATGCAAGCAGAATTATTCATCAGTCAAATTCTCCTACTGAAACGGTCACTATGCTGCTCGACGCAAAAAGAATGGGGAGATGGCCTAATGGCCCCAATGAACTTAGCTTTAAAGACCCAGAGACTGGAATTTATTACATCTGTGAATCTGTGACTACAATAGCAAGCTCTGCAATTCAAGATGCACTACGATCAACCACGGAATACTCGCTGAAGGCTGTCGTTAAATATCAGTTGAGCAGACACCACAAGCACACGGAAGATAAGATTGTCTTCACCCCACCATTCATAGAAGAGGCGTCACAACAAGATCCAAACCTTGCAAGTTCATTAAGGGCGTATTACGAATCAAAATACTCCAAGAGTGGCTTGCAGTTTAGGCCCGGAGGCAGGACAGAAGACAGTGGTTCAACAGAACCGCCTCCTTCAGACGGCGGTGGTGGCGGTGACACACCTCTACCTCTCTATTAGATGTTTATTGAGGAATAGCAATGGCACTTAATTTTACTACGTTCTTTACAAAGTTTGGACACGCTGTCTATTCCGCAAAGAACCTATTACAAAACACTGGACCTGATCAGGACACGGTCATTCAAAGCTTCGTCAATGACTTTGACTCTGAGAGCTTGGATGTCAAAAACACAATTGATGGTCTGATCCCCAACTTCCGACAGAGTCAAGCTCAAGCAAGACAATCTGTATCAAACGTCATCGTCACGCCGATGCGAGCGTTCATGACTCAAGAAGTCAAGGAAGACCTTGGCAAATCTGTTTCGTTCAACGAGGCGATCACAGAGTTTCTGGACCAACTTGATGCAACTGGAAACACTGTCGAGAGCAGTACCACGAGTTCCTCTGTCACTGCCGGTGGTGGTAACGTTGGCAATGGGCAGCTTTTTATATCTACGAAGTTTTACGACGGCACTGACTCCCAGTTATTGATAGACGAAGACCTGCTGCTGACCTGCACTATAGTAGATCAAGACGGCAACCGAACTTTTACGGGTAAAGGTGATGAAGCTTATGCAAAGCTTGACGGTAACTACCCCGGCGGAACGGGCAGGAGTTACTCGATAACACAATACCGACTTGATAATAGCAATGTTGATAATCTCATATCCACATCCAACTTCTCGACTGCTGACATTTACGCTACGAGTCAGCCGTCCAACTGGATAGCATACGATGCTGACGCTACAGGTTCACTCACTAATTACGTTACTCAAAATATCGAGATAACAAACAGTCCAACGGGTGGATACTACAATATTGTCCTGTACGAAAAAGGCGGGACTAAGCAATTAGTTTCCGAGAATATCTCATATGCTTCCAACGGTGCCTCAGTACAGTCGAGCCTAAGGAAGCTCCCGGGATACTCTCAGGTTACGGTGACCTCTACGGGCACTGCTCCTAACTTCACTCACACAATCACATTTGTGGGAACTGAGTACGCATATGCCGCTGTTGTTCGGGAGTTCTTAACTGGCGGCAGTGGTGCCCCTTATTCTGTCGTTTCAGCACTGGTTACTGACGGGGAATTTAGAACTGCGGGGCGATCACTGAAGATCGATGGCGATGGATCTGAGCAGACTGATTACTACCAAAAGATAACCCTTGAGAAAGACACCGTATATTTTGCCCACGCACTAATCAAAGAAACCACGACAATTACATCCGGGACTTTAAATCTGTCTCTTGTAGATTCCCCAGCGGGCACAGTCCTTCAGGACAGGCAGGGCAACAACAACACTGGAAGTGTAACGCTAAGTTCACTAAGTGCAGGTTGGAATCACTTCGGCGTGTTCTTTAGGACAAACAACGACCTTCCTGAGTCAGTCTATCTGCGATTGAACTGTGCAACTGCGATAGATGCGTCTGGCACGCTTTGCGTAGATACCGTTCGATTGCTACCTGCCGCTCAGTTCTACAACGGTGGCCCTTACTATTGCTTGTTCGAGGGCGACACTAATTTTGAGTTGAACGACACATTTACCATAGCTGTAAACAACAACTACTCGGGAGAAATACAGCAGTGGTTTGATCGCATATATGACGTTAGAAACTTCCGCCGTCAGCTTCCACATTCTGGAAGTCCAACCTATGCAGATACGCTGATTACCGCTTCGTAGGAGTGAGACATGGTTTATCCAGATTGGAATGGTTTTGCTGACAGCACGGTAGTTCAGTCAGCCAAGATGAGTGACATTCTTGTCGCGATAAAAGATCGCATAATCCAGTGCATCCCGGATGCTTCAGATAGCACATGTAAGATCACCAACGACCCTTCTTACCGAATAACATCGTCCGATCTCAGATGCTTTAATATTACACCGTCGCCTCAGTCTCAAGTCGATCAAGGCGCATGGGACGGCGGTGGAAATCTGCAATTGACTGTCAGGACACGGGTCATCATTACAGTGTTCTTGCCAAACTCCCTCGACGACCCAAGAGAGACAGAGTATTTCCACACTGCAAGCATGTCAGTGCATAATTCTAGAATGGATGTTTTGAAAGCTCTTAGCTTCTGGAACGAGCTAAGTGAGAGAGGCACAAACCTGCTGAACGATCCGTTGTCTCCTGCGGAATGGCATTTCACTAAAGATAAATCCTCCGGTGACATTCAGATTGCGTTTGATCTGGAATATGACGAGGATCTGGGGGTTGATTGTGACTGAGTACCGGCCCCCCTACAGCAAAAACGGCACTTACCTACAAATCGAAAGAGTTGGGCAAGAGTATCGGTCCTCTTCCCCTGAGTTCTACTTGCTTGATGATGACAGCGGAGAAATAGCGTCTAAATTTTTTGAGCGGTTGGGTAATCCCACATACAACCTTGGGCCTGAGACTTACCACGACAGTGGCTATAACTCTTACACGATCAACCATGGCTTCACCATCCCAGACTCCAGCAAGTTTAGGTTTCATGAACCCAAGACTGCCAGATTCAACGAGCTTGCCTGCCCTATCGACAATCAGCGACGAGTTCACGGCTACTTCTTATGCTACGGGATAGATTCTTCGGCGCACTCTCATCAGTTTATAGGTGGCAGGGTAATCTTGAGACAGGGCGAGGAGGTCTTCGGGTTTCCTTGGGGATATGGCTCCTTGTCTGTTGAGAATGTCACTCGCGTTGAGGTTGTCGATAAGAATTTAATTGGTGAAAGGGGGAATACTTGGGACTTATCCCAGAATGAGTCGAGTGGCGAAGATTACATACTGTTGCAAGACTCTAGCGTCAGGAATCTATTCCCGTCTAGGTTTGATGCAAGCATCTACATATTTGAAGTTTCAGATCGAACAAGCAACCCCGGGACTTCGTATCCGACCGAACCAACAGACAGTTCGGAAACTTTAAGCACAAGATACAACACTCCCATTGCCCATAGCTCTGCGTTATCAAACAACATCTTTCCTCTGCGTACCTACGACGAAGATGCTGAGAATGACCTAAGGGAAAATCTTTTCCTAACAGTTCACCCCGCCGCAGCAAGCAAGATGTCGTTTGGCGAAAAAACAGACATGTACCATCTAGCCAACGGCTACTTCGGTAAGGGGAACTTCTACCACAAGCCCGGACTGAAGATGCTGCCACACCAAATTTCGGGCGACTTCAACATAAACGTAGTGAGAGACTCGATACAAAGGTTTAGCACCCCGCAAGAGTACGGCATTTACATCGAAAACCAAGACGCCTTTTTGCAAGCCGACCAAGAGATATCTTGCGACATAACAACTGATGGGTTTATATGGGTTGAAAACCTTTTAAGCGAACCCGAAACATCAATCCACTCTTCACAGTACACCAACTCTTTTAAAGTTCCATCGGTAACTCAGAACATTACTGTCAGAACTTTATTGGGGGAGCATCACTGGTGGGACACAACTGCGTCCAGCAACAGAGGGGCAAAGAGTAGCCAGCCTTTTTTTAGGGTCACAGGCACAACTGTAGGTCGAGACGGTACAGCCGAAAAACATTTAGAACAAGGGTATCCAGCCCTGATTGCCTTTTCCAGAACACAGAGAAGCCAACCCATAACTGCGCAGTTAGTGTTCAACGCTAAAAAATGGAAGAGGAATTTGAGAGACTTCTGTATTAGATCAGCAATCTTCCCCGAGACTCTTTACTTTAGGTTTAATAACTACGCCCTAAATCCCAAGACAATGACCATCCTTGGTGAAGACCTACAACCGTCAGGCGGCGGCGACGGGAATCGCCAGCTTTCAACCGCCCCTCCGGGCTACGACCCTACAAACCCTCCTCCCGGCGATGACCGACCCGGCAATGCTGGCGATCATACAAAGTACAGCATGTTGGAGGTTGACATTATTCCCATGAACACGGACATATTTCCAACGTCACTTCCAATTATGTGGTCGAATCAAGCGTTTCAGTTCTTTTACGACAAAGCAACTGGGGATGAAGCAACAGCAATCAATCGTTTGCAGAACAGCGTTCTTGACTATGGCTACGAGGTAATGACCGTTGGTCAAGATTACTACGACAACACAAATGCCGTTACTACTGACTATCCTTTCGCCTTCTCTGGTGAAGAGTACAGCAAAGTCTTCAGGGAAAACTCTACAAAACTTATAAGCTCCAACTCTGAATGGGTTTTCCCCGGGCACCTAACGGAGCTTCCATCGACTGCCTCTGACTACCAAAACCTCCTTTGCTTTGCTATCAGAGAACCATCAGGACACAGGCTAATAATCTCAAACATTAGCTGCGTGGTGTAAGATGTCCAATCAATGCTGCTGTGATGGTTACAACACGATAAGCAATTGCGTTTGCTGCGATTACGGTTCCTTTTCTGGAATGACCGTGACATCCGAGATCACTGGTTTTAGTAATAAGTATAGTTGTGATGTTGCAACTCATTTAAACAGGACATTAGTTCACTCATTCGATGAGCCTATTGGATTTCCAATATACCCCCACCAGTGCAAGGACACCTTAATTGCAGGTAACGCCAGCTATACCCCAACTCACGCATCAGACTATTGTGGAATGCAATGCCCTCCCGGTGGCTTGCACAAGGGAGCAAGCGGCGGGAGTGACTGTCCTGTAGACATAGACATTGGCGTTAATTCAATCCCCGCTGCGATAAGCAATTTCAGCCAAAATGGAATCCTAAATGGCTGGGAGTGCAGGTGTCTCGATTTATGTGATTATTTGAAAGAATACCCCCTGTCAGCGACATACTACACTGGGCCGTATTGCTGGCTTGTTATCTGGTACACAATACATTTCAGATGCAACAATTCCGACAAGGCAAATTCAGAGGTTGAATATCAGGTTAGCTTTATTGTCGCCAACGCAGATAAAGGCAAATATTCCAGTAGACACCGAGATCCTTGCGATACCCCAATGAAAATATGTGTACCCTCTGGCTCTTTTTCTCCTTCTTACAACCTCCTAAACTTTGGAGGGATTCAGCCATATGACGGAACTGCGTTATGTACTGATATCGACATTACTATTCCACTGTGCCCTTCCTTTGGAACACCCGGTGGAGACACTCCCTACAATTGCAACTACACAAAACCCGACCTTCCTGATATCGGTAGGAATCCTTACTGTTTTCAGTACCAGTCTTTCTGCGGTCTGCCTGTTGACTTCTCTTCTGCTCAAGCACGCCTCACCTTAAACATGTCATGAGTCCTAAAAGAATTGATTGGCAATGCCCGAAGTGCCTTGTTGTGTTCCCTAATGTTCCCGATCCGGGAGAGCAGGGAATTGGACATAAGTGCCGACCTTCCCGTGGCCTTGGCGACACGGTAAAGAAAGTGATCGATGTCGCATCTGGTGGCAAGATAAAACAATGCACACCATGCAAGAGCAGGCAGAGCAAACTGAACTCTGCGTTTCCATCAACGATGCCCACCTCTTACATCACCACAGAGTTGCTAACAACTCTTAGCATCCAGCTTGCGAGTGAACTGCCAACTCAATGCATGGTCATCGGTCTAGCTCGCAGTGGAATGATCCCAGCATCAATCATTGCCACCTACAATCATTGCAGCCTTCTCTCGATTGATGTTCATAACAAGACCATTAAGAACGTGGGATCAGGGCGTAGGGCCAGCCAAAGAGTCGGTACTGAGGTTATCTTGGTTGACGACTCAGTATGGAGCGGTGAGTCTATCAAAGAAGCGGAAGACATTGTGAGAAACAACTTCCCCGAAACCAAGATTCATAAGGTGGCGGTTATAACCAGACCGGGGGCACACAAGTTACTGGATCACTTTTCCATCCTGCAAGGTTACCACTTCTTTGAGTGGAATTACCCTAATGCAAAGTTCACCAAGGACTATGCATATGACATGGATGGCACCCTGTGTGAAGACTTTGCCGAGCCTGACGACGATGATGGCAAGCGGTACCTGAAGGCAATGAAGAACATGCCTGCAACAGCGATCAGGCCTCACAAGTATCCGGTCAACATTATCACTGCAAGGCTTGAGAAGTACCGAGAGCCTACGGTCAGGTGGCTGGAAAGCCATGGCATTATTGTAGGCAACCTGCACATGGCACCATGGAAAGACAAGGCAGAGCGAGAGAAGAATGACATTATCGAATGGAAGTCTGGCGTTATGAAAGAGAAAGGCTATGACGGGATGATCGAATCAAACCCAGTCATAGCCCAAGGCATCTTCTCTAATATCCAGAAGCCTGTCATCTGCAACACGGCCAAGCAACTGTTCCTTCCCCAGAACATGCGGTGATCACCTGAGATCATTCGAGTCAACACGCTCGCACCGCTCATACCAATCAATGTCACTCAGTGGCATCATGCGTAGGTTTCTTGGTGGATGATATCCTTGCTCATTGACGAACAGGGCATACGCCTGATTGAACGTTCGACCTGAACTGCGGCATCTGTAATAACACCTGAGCCAGTGCCTCTCGCTATCAGGTCTTCGCTCGACCTTTGTCTTTTGAATTGGTGGCCCGTCCAACGATATCAATTGACCGTTACGTTGGATAACCATTCGCCTGTTGCTCGTGTGCGTATAGCCACAGCTGGGACATTTAAATCCTGACTGCCGCACCATCATGCACTTAGGGCAAACTATCGGGTTCTCCACATCACCCTTCTGGATCTCCTTCTTCCTAGACTCGCTTGCCTGACTGCTAGTCATGTGAAAAAACTCTGACCAATCCCTGTCTTGATTCGGACTGCCATGTCTCCAAAAGTTCCCCGCATGATCCTGAATGATGACCTTGTCGATGCTTGGGTGATTACGCAAGACACGGCCTACAACTTGTACGTAGCTAGCCAGTGACCCAATCGGCGTTGCCAGTATGATGTGATACAACTCTGGTATATCAACTCCCTCACGCATGACAAAACGATTGCAGATGACCTTGATGTCTCCTGACTTCAGCCTATCAATCACCTCCTCCCTTTTCTCTGGGTCGCTCCTGTATTCCTCGCCGTCAATGTAAACATCGCTACCGTCAATGTGAGCAGCAGCTATGTCGTGTCGGTTGAGCATATCGCACAGCCACTTGGACTCCTTGACCCCCGGCGCAAACAACAACGCTGGCTTCTGCTTGGGGTTGAGCTTCTTGTAATGCTCGACAATGTGACCGAAAATCTGTGGGGTCCACACCTCTTTGATCACTTGGCGGTTAGAGTACTCACCGGTCTTCAGAGGCTTGAGCTTACTGGTGTCCATCTCCGGGCACCCGTAAATCAAGGCAGGCACATGGGCTGGATACCCCAAGGACTTGCTACGCATGTCAGAATTGACGCAGACGGCCTCCAGATCATCGTAGAGGTGCGATAAATCCACAGGCGTGGCAGTAAACCCTATCAGGCTCGCACCGCTCTCAGCGTGCTTCTGGAAGACCTGAGAGGCTTTCGCCTGCTTTTGCTGGTGAGCCTCATCTACAATTACAATGTCTGCTTTAGGCAGTTCGTGAAGATCCTTTTTGAAACTAGAGTAAACGGTGTCGAGAGAGCATAGCTGGACATGGGCGTTGGCTTTACGGTACTTACGGAACTGTGCCGCCCGCACTCCAAAATCCAGCTTGCCCTTCTGCATACCTGTAATCAACTGTTGGACCAGAAGGTTCCTACAGCAATAGATCGCAACCCTCTTGTCGTTCTCTATAGCCCACCGGCATAAGCCGAGGAATATGATCGACTTGCCTGCCCCGGTTGGGGCGGTGATCACGGTCTTGCTGCCATGGTCATTGGCTAGATCGATAGACATCTCTAATGCTCGACTCTGCCACGGCCATGGTTCTTCTACGCCCAAGTAACGCTTCAGAGCTTCTTGAGTGACTCCAGAGCATCCATTGAAGATTGCAGGTATGTACGACACTTTTCTAAGACCTCCCTCTTATCGTCATCGAGTTCATGTTTTTCCTTGCTGAGTATGTCGCCAAGCAGACGGTAGGTTTCCCCAACCGATCTGCCACTACGGTAAAGCAACTGCTTTGTCTGGCGGTCTAATAGGTCTACCAAGGTGATTCCTCCACCGGGTCTTTTCCCGCATACTTTTCCAGCATGGCTACGTCTGCCTCTGCGAGATACGCAAGTGTCATTTGATAGGCTTCCGCTGAAGCTTTGCCACGAGGCGGTTCACTGCTCCAGCCTTTCATTAAGTACTCGATGTATCCACGATTGCTATCGTGAATCTCAGCGATGCTCATCCCCTTGTGCTTGCCAAAGTTGATGACATACCCACCGGGGTCGTTGGCTTCCACAGCAGCGAGTTGCTCATCCACCCAGCTTTCAGTCCTTGCCTCTGGCTTCGGCTTCGGCTTGGGTGATGCTGGCCTTGACTTGCTGGCAGCGGGCTGACGATTCTGGTATTTATCACCATCGTGCTTCCCAAGATAAACCGATGCTGCGACACCAAGGTAGCTCAGGCTTTTGCCGACAGCATCTGTCTCTGCGGACTTGACCGCATCATCATCGCCACGACCAGAGAACTCAGTGCCACCCGTGTGCCATGCTGTGTAACCAATGTCACCGGACTCTAAATCCTTGAACCAAGCCCTTGCCCTCACAAACACGATACACTTTGACCCAATGTCTTCCCGGCGATAAGGATCAATCTCTAGCCCCCAGCCAATGCCAATCGGACCAAACACATGGGTCATCACTTCGACGCGATGCATGGGATCGATGCTAGACAACTTTGCCCCGCCCGGAATTCGTTTCACAAACTCAGGGTCAGGATCTTTTAAAGCATTCCACCATCTTAGGTTAGTTTGCATTTCGTCTTCCTGTACTCCGCGATACATAAGTCACCCTCTCAAATCTTCGGTAAAAGTTTGCCTGCGAGTTCTCGCAATGCCTGCACATCTTCGAGGAGATAATCCCTTGCGAGAACCTCATCCTCTCTTGCAACTTGATAAAACTTATCCCCTCTAAAACCACAAGTTTTTGCGGGGATGTCGAACGCTGAACACAACTCTTCGAACTTGGGCATATCGAAGCTTCGACTATACCCACTGCCATGACGGAGCCAGACCTTCGCTAGGTCAACGAATGCGGCTGGGGTCTTGCCGAAATCATTAAAGACCTCCGTCCCCACAATGCCATCAATGTTGATGCCCAGTATTGCGGCCCGGTTTACAATGAAAGGAAGATCAAAAGAATCTCCATTATAAGAGATGACCATCCCTCCCCGACGAAACACATCACCCATCTCCTTGACAAGGCTTTCCACCAGACTCGTCTCGTCTTCTAGGTCGATCTTCACTATCGCATCTCCGAATCTTTCGCGGAAATAACCGACCCCTACTACCCTGCCAATCAATGGATTCAGAGCGGCTCGTGAATACAGCTTTCCATAGTGCTGATGCCTCCTCTTGCCTTTGCTCTCCTCCCATTCCTTGACCTTCCTTGCAATCGTCTCTGGCTTCTTCGCGTTGCCAAGCTTTGGCTCCGCCTCCTCTTGGTAGTCAATAATCTTTTCGATCACACGATACGGTTGTGGTCCCGTTTCAATATCAAAGTAAATCCTATCTATCATCAACGTTTACTCCATCCAAGACTTTGATGTCGCCTCGGCTTATTGTCTTTCTCGGCAAGGTCAGCGTGAATGTCATATGCACGCTTAATCTTTGCCGCCCTTGTCTTTATCCAGATGTCGATAATGCCCTCCTGCTTTTTACTGATTGTTCCCACAGGCTGTTTAAGCAACTGGTCCACATAGTATTCAACCAGCGGTTGGAACAGCGGCAGACCCAAGTGGTCATAACCTATGACATACATGTCTCTCTCAGTGATATCACCGTCCCTGATCACCCTCACGATCAACCTCCTTCAATCTTCGCGTTTGAAAAATACTTCCTTGCAAGCTTCATGCTCTTGATCATGTGATCTTCTTCGATCTTCTTCGACACTGAACGGTACCTCCGAACGTACTCCTTTCCGTAGAAGATGATGTCCTTCCGATATTCATACATCAGCTTGTCTAACGTCTTAGGCATCGGCCTATGCGGATCGCTCGACAGCCTCATACGAATGTAATCAATCACATCGTCTGGCCTGATTCGAATCTCAACCCTGCCGAGGATGTACTCACCCCTCGTGTTTTTTTTAATGATTGCCATGTCGCTCCCTTCTCAAAAAGGCAGTTCCCTTTTCTCAATTTCCTTTTCCATTAGTTCCTTCCGCTTGATCTGAAAATCCCTTGGACCGTCGAAGCAAATTCGAACGCTGTCCTTCTTGGGGATCTTCACGATAGTGACCTCAAGAGTCTTGCCACCAATCTCAATCACTGCGGTCTCGTCATAACGTCTTGTGATTACCAGCATGTCAGTCACTCCGCTATCCATTTTGATACATAAAAAATCAATGCGATCCACGCTGGCGTTGACAGTAGCATCGCCATCGCAAGTTTTTGCTGACCATTCATACGCTCACCCTCTACCCTCTCTGCGACTAGGAGCAAAAAAAAATGAAACCACCCAGCAATGCCAAGATCATTAACGCAATTGCTTTCTTTCTCTCAAACTCAGTCATGTATCTCTCCTTAGAATTCAAAAACCTGAACGTCCGTATCAATGTGAAACGCAATGTGAGATTCACTGCCGGGCTCGTACACTGGCCTGCAAAACCGATGGTCTGCCTGCCACCTCCCGACCCTCCAGCATACTCCTCCGTACCAGAACGTGGAGCCTTTCTGTAACTCGTACAACTTTTTCATACAAACCCTCCCAAGTCTAAGTGATCATCAGAAGCCACCGTCCGAACCACCACAGTCGGACGATGGCAAGTGGCGACCACTCAGGTAACGGCGAACTGTTACCCGATCTGCCATGCGGACGTTTTGAAAGGTGGTTGCCACCATCGAGCGACAAGCCCGAGGCGACAACCTCCATCTTCAGGAGTGTCCGACACATGGTGCCACTACATTGAGAGAATGAGAGACTCCGCACGTTGGACGGTAGAGTCATCGAGAACGCTCACGCTACGCTCAAACTCCTTGCGATCCTGACTCATGCCACGTTCGCCCTTGCGACTGGCGGTGTGCTGCCGGTAGCCTTGGATCGCGTTGTACGCCATCCAGCCAGTGGTCATGGGGCTCGCCAGACTCGGAGTCTCAAGGTTTAATTTGTATGACTCACGAGTAATGCGTGACCAGATTGCGTTAAGCTTGTCGTTGTGGTTGGTGACAGCGCGCTTGGCGTCACCTTGGGGAGCGGGGAACATCTCTGCCAGAAGGTCTTTTAGGTTGATGCGCTTAGCATGCATCTCCCGACAATGATCGACCACAGAGTCCCAGTTTGCGACGATGGCGTGGAACTGATCCTGAATCCGAGCCACCCGTGTTTCCAAACTCTTGGTGTGTTTAATGCTGAAGCTGATTTCGCTTGAGTTGCGAACCATCTGTAAATTGTCACACGCATCGCGCTTCATTGGCAGGCGACCACGAGCAGGTAGACCACCGAGCCCGAACCACAGATCAAGTTGAGGCCAGATTGAATCGCCCTTGAATACCTCACGACGGTAATCATCGTCGGGCCTGATTCGGATGTAGTGCCCCTCTTTCCAGTTGGCCTCAAGCTTTGCATTCTTGAAGCCCGGCAGACCCAACACGCTCTTGATGATCGGACGAACGTGTTCGCTGAACTGATGTGGGATATACCTATCGGTCACGCTGCTACGACCGATAAAATTTCCCTTCTCATCAAACAAACCAAACACCCCGGTCTCTTCCCCGTTTGGACCTAACAAGGGTTTCTTGAGAATCTGCTTTGGGAACTTCTCAAACTGTGCTTCGAACTGTGCTGGTAAAACTGTCATCTGAATTTTCCTTGTGAAAAAAAGTGGTGGAAAGAAAAGCAGTTTTAAAACGTACTTAGGTTTTCAGAGTGGTTCGTTTAAGCCTGAAACCTTGGCCGTGTCTTTTGCCCTCCCGAGGCTAGAGTGTGGTGGTGTTGGCCGAGACAGACAACCAACGCATCCAATACTACCTAGTGCGTTGAGTGTTTTCAATACCGGTCAACTAAAGTTTTTTGTTTCCGTATCGTTGAAGAATCTCTTTTGCATATCCAATGGCGTCGAATTCGTTTGCTCCCATGTACTTTGTTGATATCGGCTCCTCCATTTCAAAACTTGAGGACTGCTCCTCCTTTTTTTCCGGCTCGCCTACCATGGAACCGGAGTTGATCAGAACCGATGCTGCTATCAAGTCTGTCTGAATCCTGTCTGGTATGCCCGGGAAATTGCTGTACTCGTGCAACCGTTCAGCCAACTGCTTTCGCTCGCCCTCTTCCATGTTTCAAATCCTTATCAAGTTAGTGATGATTATGTACAACAACTAGAGTATTCAATCCTTGTTAATCAATTGCGATGACCAACGCTCAAGACCGGCAAATCGTCCGAACGATGTGACCGGCGTGAACTGATCGAGCGGTATATTCACGATCAATTCAGAATCGTCACGGTCTCTTGGGTTCCGGGTTCTGCCCCCGAAGTTGCAGACGAAATCCCCCGTACCGATCAAGACAAACCGAATGTCAAACGTCCGATCAGCTACAACGAACGCCGTGTTCAGATTGAAACACTCAAAGAATTCCTTGGCCTTCGCGACCTTGGAGGCAGACAGCATCACATCCGGGTAATCTCCCCAAGCAAACGTCCGTGCCTTGATTTCGACCAGACCCTTCACATGACCATCACGCCCCACCACCGCACAGTCAATGTGCTGATGGTGAGGCAGTTTGTGGAGCCTCACTTGCCAGACCTGCTCCAACGTGTCTGCAATGCGTGTCTCGTTGACACGATCCGTTGAGGTTTCATACTGCGGTCTGGTCATCGCCCGCCCTGCCCGTCAAACAAGTACTCCCAGTCTGCGATGATCGCCTCCTCCCAGAGTTCACCGTACTTCTCGACGAGTTGCCGAACGCAATCGTCCAACGCCTCCTCATAGTCAAACGGATCATCGAACGCTGGCACTGCATCGTGTAACTCGATCATCTCCTCCAATGTCCATTCTGGCTGCGGCTCCTCACCTGCCTGCCATGCCATTTCTGCCCCTCGGCAGTAACCTTCCCACGCAATCATCCCACAACCTCCCATTGAATTGAATCGATATCTGAAAACTTCCACTTTGCTGTCACCTTTAGGTTGACCTCTTGCCTGATGGCGGCGAGGAGGCCATGGCGGGACAGGTATGTAATCTCAATCGGCCTGCGCCGCTGTTTCAGTTTAACCGAAATCTTAACCTTACGTTGGATGTCAATCATGATTCTACCCTCACACTTCCGACCCACTCCGGTGACTCCCCAACCATGTCACGCAAATCATCGACCGACTCGCGGACTGTGTACCCCAGCACACGACGCTCTTCGATGTAAGCGGACATCAACTCTTTGATCCCACGCTCTAATCGATCCGCCGCACGCGAACCCATAGCAGAACCATAGACACTGCTCGCCAACTCGCTGAGTTCCGCGCCACTCCCGGCGACCTGACGCATCTTGACCACCTCATGACGATTCCCGTCCGAGTCAACGAACCATGTCTGACCGTGACCACACTGCGAGAGCATACTTGCGGGAACTCGACGAATCATCTTGTCGTACTCGCCGGGCCTGTAGATTGTGACGTTGAAATACTTCATGGATCTCTCTCTCCGTAAAAAAAGGGATGGAAACTGCGACAGGCTCCCAAATGGGGAGCCCGGCCCAGTGCCCACCCCTAAACGATGATCAACTGAAAACGGTGGGGGTTCATGATAAAGATGGCCCACAAATGTTTGTCGATCCGCTCTCCCGGTTTGAGTTTGACCGAGGCATAGCCCTCGGCCTCATCGTTGTTTTCGATGCGAACAACGCGATGATTTTTATTTACGTAGATACTGACAGGCTTTTGCTCTGACATGATGTGCCCTCCCAAGGCTAGAAAATGAGTAAGTCACTTGACCTCGATTTCCCCGAGTGTTTCGAGGCAGAACGCAACGTCCTCCCGGATGTTTTGGGCTACGTTGCCAGTCCACTTTCGGGGGAGCTTGTCCTCCTCCGCACTCTCCACCAAAATGCTGGCGAGTTCTTCGATGTGATGCAACTTAGCCCGGAGCCTCATCGTATTTTCAATGGCCCGGATTCGCGACTCAATGTCCAAAACGTGAATCGATGTTGGTTTGTACTCAGGATCAAACATTTCTAAATCTCCCTTGAAAATGAATCGAACTACTTGAGACCCATGGCTTCAGCGTAGTGAGCGAACTCTTCACGCGCCCACTCTACGTCTTCGGCTTCAGCGATCTTCCGAGAGGATAACGTCAACGTGTCCGAGAGACATTTGTGCGCGGCGATCAAATAAGTTGCCCGCATGATATCCCCATTGCTTTTCAACTCGATCAGCGGCTGCACCACTGTCCGAGGATAATCACCGGCGGGCATGCGGCAAGTCTTTGCGGACAGGATGTCGTAATACACCAATTGACTGCCCGAGCTATTGCCGTCGAATTTCCCCTTCCGAATCTTTGCGTGTTTTACGATCACGTAGAGGGGGAGCGAGTCATCGGTATTCTGGGCGATCAGCCAGCAATCATGCTCGCTGAATTTTCGCTCAAGCCTTGCCAGATGCTCCGCACGCAGACGATCAATTGCTTCCATAGCGTCATCCATTTTTGAACTCCTGAAAGAAAGAAGTGAAAACAAGGGGAGCAGTCGCAACACTGCTCCGGCTTGGTGTCACTCATGATCTAGCGAGGCATGAACTGTTCGCCGTCGCCCATATCATACAGGATCTCCCAGTTGATGACGCGATGATCGTAACAGAGAGCATTAAAGTAAGATTCACTGTTCTGAGGCGTGATGTTCAGACCGATGATTAATGTGTTGCCGTGGTTACTCTCCACGTATGGTTTGAAACCATCGACTAAGCCATCGTCCAAAAAATCGTTCGCATCTGATTCCGAGTGGAATTGAACTTCGATGAAGATGTGCTGGTAGGGTTTTTTGTCTTTGGTGGTGGTCACGGTTTTTCCCTTTCATTGTGGTGGTAAGTGAACACGAGACCGGCAAGCTTTGCCTGCCGGATTCGGGGCCACTCTACGACTCGTCAACGCCACTCGAAACCTTGGCGACTTGGATGGGGTTCTTCCAATGGTCATCGACGATCTTGGCCCGTGTTGGATGCTCACCCTCGAACTGACAGCCGGTCATCCACGGCGCGTGGCTGAACCATCGGACGGTGCATTTTGTCGCGTCCTTGTGATCCCACTCAGTCGGCCTCCCCTCCTTCATCAGAATGTAACCGAATCCCCCAACCGAATTGCCAGTGGCGAAGACTTTCCAACCATCCTTCTCCACCTCGCTTTTGCTGAACCCCATGTCCCAAAGGAAAGCGGAGTTTTCGACGTGGTAGACCCGGCGGAACATCTCGTGCCCCCGGAGACCCTTGTAAATCAGGCACCGGTTCGTGGGGGTGAAATTGTCGTCAGTCGTGCATGGGTAAAGATCTGTGTCTTGCATTGCAATGCTCCTGTGGTGGTGTGATCAAACGATTCGGACGGGTCCGGTGGTGGCATTCATGGCCCGCAATTGCTCCAGCAATTCAGGCGGGCAGTCGCAGACAGTGGCCCCCAAAAATGGGTCCAGTTTATGGAACCCCTGATGCCCACCTTTGCCATCGGAGAGAACCACTGATCCGCGATCAAGATTGACCTCCGCGATCCGGTTTTTGGACTGGATGATTCGCCTCCGGCCATTCATCGCCGGGTACACTGTCCACTCGACGGTTTTGCGCATGTTGCCAAGTTTTGCGGTGACGGTTTGAAACATGGTGAGAACTCCTGAAAGGAAGAAAGAAAAGGAACAGAGGACGGCCCCCCCACAGGGGACCGTGGCTCAGTGCCTTTCTAATTCTCCAGTGAGTAGTGAAGGAGATTGATGGCCCGCCGGATTTCATCTCGCTTCGATGTCGCTTCCTTGGCGATCTCCTGTTGGCGTTCTGCAAGTCGCCGCTGGCGGGCGTAAGATCCAGCCCTTCCCTCAAGACATCTCAACCGTTCGCAGGTGTCCGTTAGATTTCGAAAATCGGTCCAGAGTTCGACCAGTCTCCAACCCCACCACTGCTGGTGGTCAGTGGACAGTCGTTGCCAGTGACTAGGCCATAGCCCATCCTCGGCGTTGTCATCCTCGAATGCGTAGAATGCAAAGAATCCCTCGTTGCCGTCATAATCCTCGAACATCACCCCCTTGTCGCCCACCTCGGTGACGATGATGCATTCCGAAAAATCACGGTGCGAATTAGCAAAGACATCGCCGGTCTTGATGTCAGCGGTAGCAGTAGCCATGGTCGAAACTCCTGAAAGAAAGGAAGAAAGAGAATCCAACGGCAGACCCCCAGAGGGGGCCTGATGCAGGAGCCACTCCCTAGCGTGCGACAACGGCGTCTGTGACGCAGATAAGCGACAGGTGGTCCGAGGATTCGATGCGGGCCAGCGTAGCGGCCATCACCTCCCGATTGACACAGACGGTCGTGCCGATCTCGCCTATGGCGGTGTTGCGGAACGTGATGGTGATCAGAGTGTCGAAGACGCTGGTTTCAATAGTCGCCATGATTTGCCCTCCCAGACAAAAATCAGAATGTGGTGGTGGTGGGGAAGAGATCCCCCTGTGACACACTCGTCGTGTACCGATACTAAACTTTAGACGAACCGGAAAAACTTTTCCACCCCACCTCCGCACAAAACAGGCCCGGATTCATCGTAAGTCCATACCACCAAAGGGTTTACGGCTTCTGAGAAAGTTGAAAAAAACTTTGGACACTTGGGACGTGGGAATCGACCACCGAGGAGATGCACACCCGGGATATCCACCCGATTGAGTGAGCCTACCCCACCCCCGTTGAGGGAGCTATACCCACCCGGTTAAGGTACAAATGTGGCATTTTGGCCGAAAAACGTACCCTCTGAGAGGCTCCCAGATCGCTCCTGTGAAGCGTTCGGGTCTGTCCGATGTTTGACCCGTTTTTGCTGGCGTGCGTCTGAGGGTCATCCTGTGCCACCTGTGTGGATGAAATTTCCGGGCGGAACCGGCGGGTCTGGTGGTCAAGAGGTGGACTGAGGCGAAATCGGCAGGGTCGGGGTGCAGGAGCCAGAGGGAAAGCCGGGAGGGGAAACGCAAGGCCGGAAGTGGGTGGTCCCTCGTAGACACAAATCACTTCCTAGGCATATGTCCGTTTTCATATTTCGCAGGGGGTACCTTTTCTTTGGGTACCCATACGCAGGTTACAGAGCAACATTTATGTCCGACAAATGTCAGACGAATGTCAGACAAGCGAGAATTGACTGCAAAATGACTTTGTTTGAAAGTCACCAAACCCTTGTTTTTATGGGGTTTTGTCGTTTTGCATATGCAAAAGGAGTGCAAAACGATGTCCGACGAATGTCAGACGAATGTCAGGAAGGAGAGATTTATAGCAGGCAAGCACATGAAGGGGGCAGGTATTTATGTTGCACAGTTTTATGTCGTTAGGGGCTGTACACCATTGTCACCTGACAACTATCTGGTAGAATACTTATTAATCAGTCCTTGGAGTATCTACTAAACGCCCTCCCAGCTTTATGGACCCGAGGACTGTAAGAGAGAGAGAGGGGTGGCTTGTCACGGAACAGGCAAGCCGCCCAACTCTTCTCTCTGGGCTGCACTTCCTGATGATTGCACACTCTTTGATGCCTGCCGGTAGCCCAGCTTCCTCGCATTTAGATTACAACACATTGAGATTCATAAGATATTATATTAGTTGTTGTACAAAGAACTCTCTATTTAGAGCAGTTTAACGCCTAGACCGCCTAGGTTGATCGTAGGGGGTGGAAGGGAGTCGGTATGGATACGCAGGCTGTCATCGCTCAACTGAACGAGATCCTGAAGCATGAGTGGACGGGTGTTGCGCAGTATTCTCAGGCGTCATTCATTGTTGAGGGGTTTTGGCGAGAGGTCTTCGCCGAGAAGTTTGAGGGGGATGCCAAGGAGTCTTTTGAGCATGCCAAATTAATTGGCGACAAGATTGTTGCATTCGGTGGAGTACCCGTAACCCAACGGAACGAGATTAAGCAATCCCGAGACCTCAGCGAGATATTGCAGTTCAGCCTTGACTTTGAGTGGAAAGCTGTCGAGATGTACATTGAAGCGATTAGGCTTGCAGAAGGTAATCGGCCTCTGGAAGTCTTTTTGGAAGACATCCTGCTTTCGGAGCAGGAAGGCGTGGAAGAGTACACGAAGCTGCTTCTCAATACGAAGGCTGCCTCCGATTCATCGACAGCGAGAATTGCTGCTGGCTAATAGGGGGGGTGGAGATGGCGAGGAGAGAAGCGTTCGTGCCGAGAAAGAAGAGTGGCGGCACAGAGTACCGCCGGATGGGTGGTTACCTTGTCCCGCAGAGGCTTGTCGAGTTGGAGCGAAAAAACTCAATTACTGTAGATGAGTACCGTGAAATATTGATTGAGCGTCAGGAAAGGATTCTTGATCACTCTGACACTATTGACGGCTGGCCCGTTGGCGTCTATGATCTTCCATTCGCCGAGTTGATTCCTTTGGATGAGATTCGCGAGCAGCATCGGGATTGCAGCGGTCGTCAGGCTAGGCTTGGCGATGTTGTTTGGTGCTACTTTACGGCAATGACAATTGAGATGCCGTCATGGAGGGTGGATCAGCTACTTCACTGCGAAGATGAGATGTTCCGGCCACACGAGGCAATGATGGTCTATGAGGCAGCACAGGGTCTCATGGAGGACTGTGGTATCTGTTAGTCACTTGGGAGGGGACTAATGCTTGGACTAACGATGGGGTGCTTTGCAAGAATCCCATGTGGCTTTGATCTGACAGCAATATTCGACACTAAATCGAAGATAGACCGGGCAGCTTGGTTGATTGCTGCAATTCTTGAGAAGCAATTATGCTTTTCTGATTATGGTGGCGCACCGATGGCTTCTTCGGAAGTCAGGAAAATCTGCGGCAACCCGCTTACGACCAAGGAGATTGTCGATACCCTAAAGGATCACGGCATACTCTTTGTGAGCAATAGCTATGAGGTGGGCACTCGATTTAAGAATTACAGCGTAAACACGGGATTTTTGAGAAGTGAAAAGTTTACGACTGAACATGTAGTCCACCATCGAATTTCATCGCCTACCGTAATTAGCAGCATCAAAAAATCCTTGATGAAAGACAAGGAGTATGAGTATTACAGGTGGGATAAGTTTCACTTTGCAGTGTACAAAAACCTGCAATACCCACAGATCGATGAATCTGAGGTGGGCATTTTCTTTGAGCATTTCTTCGATCCTGAATCAGTAGACTTCGGGGAAAGTGCTGCTGTCTTGGGGTTTCAAGTTGACCAGCTTATGTCTGACGCCAAGAGAAGGATGTCTGTAAGCAAGACAGGCAGGGTGTACACGCCTCTTTGCAGGCTGAAGTCTTGGGTGCGAGGTTGTTTTAAGTACAACGACAATTGGTGCGTTGGTCACGATGTAAAAGCTTGCCAGCCCACACTGCTTGCTGCACTCATGCTAAGTATTGCCAACCAAGACAACAGTTTCTTTGAGCGATCTGGCGTGGCGAGGCATATGAAGTCGCTGAAGATTGACACTAGAAACTTGAGCAGGTGTGACATTACTCAAGCAGACGCTAGGGAGTTTGCTGTGTTCGTAGAAAACAACGATATTTACGACACTATTGTTGGTAGACTAAAGTCGCGAGGGCATTATCGAAGTCGCGACGACATCAAGCTCGCTTTTATGCGTGACATATTTGCCAAGAAAAGCGAGTATGCAAGTGTGGAAGAGCAGGAGTTCCGGGAACTGTTTCCTGTTGTGTGGAAGCAAATCAAAGCCATCAATAAGCAGGACTACAGGACGCTGATTAATTTTATGCAGTTTATGGAGTCAGAGGTCGTGATTCACCATGCTCTGAAGAGGGCGTATGAGCTAGGGTGCCGTGGATTTTTTACGGTACACGACTCCATATATGCGTCACAGAATTACACGGAAATCATAAAGATGGGATTTGAGTATGCCTCTAACCTCGTGGGTGTAAGATTAACAATTGATATTGGCGATGACATTGTAGAGCGTAGAAGAAGAGAGTCTGAGCAGAAGCTTGAGGTAGAAGAGTTTAACTCTGCGATATTTGAAGCGTAGTATTAAGCAAGAGGGTTGTCGTGGATATTTATGTTCCGTGCGTACCTTGCGAGAAGTGCGGTGCTTACGTCGTGTATACAGACTCAATGTCAGACCTTCGGTGTCAAGTTTGCAATCATCCGAGATCAATTAACTATGGCAAAGAAAAAGCAAAATTTCAGCAAACTAACGAGAGACTACCTTGCTCAAAAAGGTGCGGCTCATGTCGAAAAGACTGAGACGTTCAATGCGTTCGGTCGAAATAAGAATGACTTATTTGGGTTTGCCGACTGGACTGCGATTATGGACTTCGAGTTTCCTGAGTTTTGGTTTATTCAAGAGACGAGCCGAAGTAACATATCTGCCCGAATTAAGAAGATTTGCGATTCAGGAATCGCTCGCCTCATTGTTGAGAATCTTATGGCGAAGATTATTGTGCTTGGTTGGGATAAAGATAAAGAAGGCCAGTGGCGTGTTAAAAAAGTTGAGATTAAAGCTGAAGACATTGGTGCCGAAATCCTCTGTTCTGGTGAATGTGAAGAACCTTATTGGAAGGAAGGTTGAGAAAGTCATGGCTACTATTATTGAAAAGTGGTTGGTTGCTGCTCTCGGGTCGTGGAAGACAACTGTGGTTGGAGGTCTGGCTATGGTTGCTGTTTTAGTTTCAGAGGGCCTCAAGTTAGTGGATGGCGATCCTGAAAGTATTGCCAATTTTGAAGCTGTAATTGTTGCTGTTTCTGTTTTCTTTGGTTTGAGTTTAGCCAAAGACGGCAACGAATAACGCACAAGGGGAAGTGATGCCTAGTTTTAACAAAGTCGTATTAATGGGAAACCTTACTCGGGATGTAGAATTGCGAGAAACATCTAGCGGAACGGCGGTCACAGACCTCGGACTAGCGGTGAATGATCGTGTAAAGAGAAATGACGAGTGGGTAGATGAAGCCACCTTTGTAGATGTCACCCTGTTTGGTAGGTCTGCGGAGGTTGCTGGAGAATACCTTTCAAAGGGTTCGCCTATACTCATCGAAGGCAGGCTGAAGCTTGACTCTTGGGAGTCGAAAGAGGGTGAAAAAAGAAACAAGCTTCGTGTACAAGGCGAAAAAATGCAAATGCTTGGCAGGAGGGAAGGCTAGCATGGAACGAGCTAACACAGTCAGGCGTCGTCGTGTCCGTCGAGTTGGAAAACATGTTTGGGGTCTAATCAAAAAGCATGGTGACGACGAAGATGCTGTGTATGAGGAAATGCGAAAGACAATTCCTTATGCTCTGTTGATTGAGCTAGGGTTTCTGCTTTTCAAAGTGCTAGTAGAAATCTGGAGAGAAAGGCGTGACTCTAATGCGTCAATGAGGATGACGGTAAATGCCTTGTCTACAGCGGCAGCATTAGACCCGGAAGATATGTACCTAATCGCAGATGACTGCGAGGAGGATGGCATGCTCGGTGAGTCAAAGGTCTTGAGGTGGGTGGCTCTAAATGCGACTGACATTGGGTTCGATGATCACAATAGCAAACCTGACATAACGGATGGAGACGATGACTACAGATCAAACGAATACGACAACGACAACGACCGGTACAACTTTTAAGTTCAAAGGCGTTGGGATTGATCTCAACACGATCTTGATAGTCGTGCTGGCGATTGCAGGTTATTGGTATGTCAATAGGGAGGGGATTGTGAGTGAGGAGCCGGAGGTGCCTGTCGAAGTGATACTTAAGGATGAAGCTATCTCTTTATCTGAGATGTTTGCACAGGGCGTCCCTGTGTTAAAAACCAACCTGTACAAGACGGACGTGGATCTTGGCAAAGCGGTCGAGAACTTCTCACTAATCTACTTTCAAGACCTCACCAATCCAGCGAAACAGTGGCTTGATTCCGCTCGTGTCAGAATTGGTGAGGCAATTGGGAGCAAGGATTTACAGCAATCAAAGGTGCTTAGTCCACAGGATCGAGAAAATGTGATTCGAGTGTTCAAGCAGCTTTCCAAGGAAGCCAAAACTCTAGCGGGTTAAAAGCATGGAAGAGAATAACAGCGGATGGATACCAGACAACTCTGGCGTAATGCGTGTAACCGAACGTCAGGAATGGTATGGCGGGGCGCAGGATCAGGTGCAGCAGCTAATAGAAAGTGACCCCGGTGGAGATGCGTTTTTGTATCGATGCCTTAAGGAGTTTTGTCCTGATGCGTTTGATTCTAAAGATCGACTCATGGCTCTCAATCAGGGCTCTATTGGCTCTTGTGTTGGAGTTGCCACAGCGAGACTGATCGACCATCTCCAAGCAATTGACATTCTCGTTAGGAAGGACAATGAAAGTTTTTGTGATCCAGTAAGTCCAGAGTGGTGTTACGCTACGGGCCGGGAAGCTGGAGGGATGCTCGGGCGAGGTGACGGCTCGACGAACTCTGGTCAGCTTAAGGCGTTGGAGAAGTACGGGGTGCTGTTTCAAAGAAAGTACGGAGACTTTAATTTAAAAAAGTACAGTGTCGAGCTTTGCCGGGTCTGGGGTCGGTGGGGTGTTCCAGATGAATTAAAGCCAGAGGGAAAAGAACATGTGTTGCTTAAATCATTTCGTGTTAGGAGTGTGGATCAGTGGTGGTCTCTGGCTGGTGCTGGATATCCTATTAACCTATGCAGCGGGTGGGGTGGTACAGGATACAGAGACAACGAAGGATACATGAGAAGGTCAACTCGATGGTCACATTCAATGGGTAATCCGGCGACCAGAAGGCTTCACCCTAAGAGGGGAAGGAGCTTTCTTATCTGCAACTCATGGGGCAATGGGTGGGCAAGGAAGGGCTCGATATGGCCGGAAGATATGCCTCACGGGTCATTCTGGATTGACGAATCGGATGCGTCTTGGATTGTCAGGAACGGTGAGGTAATAGCATATGCTGATTTCAAGGGAGGGTTCAGGGCTCCTTATGACTGGTCTAAAAAAATTGACTGGGATAATGATGACGTGGAGATTATTTGGGACGACGAAGATACCGATGTTTTTTAGGAGGGATCGACATGAAAGGTTGGAAGCTGGGATTGGTCGGTGTGACAGTGCTGGTCGCAATCGCATTTTTCGCAATCAGTTATCACGACGACAGTAAAGCGGATGCATCAAGTTTTGTGGAAAAAGAAGCAAGGGCAAGATGGGCGTGGGTGTTGACCAGTCGTGAATACTTGCAGTCGAAAGAGGAAGACGAGACCGTCTCCGATGATTGTGGCGATTGTGACGGGAAGGGCATCTTAGGTGACGGAAGAGTAGAAGTTGAATGTGATACTTGCGAGGGGACCGGCAGGGGGGGTTTTCAGATGACGATCTTGAAAATGCCGGTCCAAGCAACTCAGAAGGAATGCTCTGATGGCGGGCGTGTCATGAAGGGTAAGCCTGTCCGCGCAGTAGCAAAGCGTGGTCGTGTGTTTTTAGGTCGAATTGTCCGAAAGATTCGTTGTCGAAAATAAGTGATGGCGTTTAGGAGAGGTGTTTCAGTTATGGAAAAAGCAACAAAAATTTACCAATGCTGTATGATCATTAATTCGCGATTTAATGAGTGGGCAAATGACCCGCATGATATTCCTTTGCCGCCAGATTATTACCTTGCTGTGGAGGAGTTGATTGAGCTTGCAGACATTGGAAGAGACATAAAGGCTACCCTTCCTGAAGCGTTTCTTCCGGTCCGATTGCAGGCAGGTGTTGAAAAGCTTGAAGTCTATTATCAAGATTATTTGCGAAAGAAAAGCTCAAGGCCCAACAGTAATCCTGACGCTGACTTCTTTAGTCAGATAAGTCATGTTGTTTCTCAAGTCCTCGACTGGCCTGAACTGCACACCAGAAGGGTTGTTGTAGATACAGTTCAAAACCTGCATCGTCAGGGGCTTTACCCTAACCAGATAGCGTTGATGTATGGGTTGCAGCACAAGGCTAGCGGCGAAGGCCGTGGGGACTTGATTGAGCAAGAGCTTGCGAATCCCGGTAGTGTTATTGGGCCTGACTATGTTCACCCTGAAGAAGTGCATCGACAGAAGTGCCGTGCAGAGATAGAGGCATGGATTAATAAGAGTGCAGAAGAAATTAAGAAGGACGGAACTGAGAAGCAGGAGGCAATTGACTTAGAGAACATTAAGACTTTGTCTCAAGCTAGGGCTGCGGGGTTGTCTGTAAAGTCAGCCTCTACTCAGCTTGGGTTGCCTGAAACTCAAGTTCAGTCTTTCTATGACAATGAAGACAACTTAGAGGATGCCAAAGCAGATCAGGAAGATGACGCAGAAGATCCGAGTTGGTCCAAAGGCATTTCGTTTGACAACCTGTGCCTCAAGGCGAAGGATTTGGGCATTGTTACTCGGAAGTCTATGAAGCGAAGCACAGTGATTTCTCGCATTGAGGAGGCTAACGCAAATGCAGCAAACTAAAATAGAAGAGCTTATTAGCACGAACCCGGCTCTCGCAAAAAAGGTCGAGGAGCTTCTTAAAAGCGAGATCAAGGAGACTCACGGTCTGGAAGCGGAGAAGACCAACCAGAGGTACTACTTGCGAGAAAGCGAGAATCTGCCTAAAGGTTCGAGGTGCAGGCTTTGGACTGGATGGGAGCATGTGACTGCAAGGATAGTTAGCAACGGCGTGTCAGGGGCGGTCGTTAAATACAACGACGTGCTTCTTTATGCAGATCACCAGTACGTCTCGACGAATCTGACCAAGGAAGAGGAAGCTAGATATAGCGAGGACGAGGCTTGATGAGCCGTGAATCTGAACAGCGAATAAAATATAAAAAGCAAGACTTTCTGTCTGTGCTGTCAAAAGTTAAAAGCTTAAGGAAGGCTTGCAATCTTTGCAGCACGAGCATGGGTCAAGTTGCCAAATGGTCACGGGCAGACAAGTGGTTCGCTGACGAGTTGAGGAACGCTCAGGCAGAGATAGTAATGGAGCTTGAGACCATAGCTTTCGATCAGGCTCTTGGCGGCGACACTAAACAATTGCAGTTCCTTCTTAAGTCTTGGGCACCCGAAAGGTACGCTCCCAAAGCTGGCGTGAATGTCAATGTAAACGAAAAATCTGACATTCGTATTGCTGGGCAAGATCCCGCTAAAATCAAAGGCGAAATAGCTGATCGCCTACTGTCTGCGATTGGCGACATGCCGGGCGGTCAGGAAATTGTGGGACATGTGAAAGATGGATCTTCAAACTCAGCCCAAGATGTTACTGAAGTATCTCCAAGCGGGAGTGGTGGTGAACTGGAGGAACTTAAAAAACCTCCAGTTCGAGGTCACGGGTCGTCTGAGTAAGAGCTTTATAAAGCGTCATATGCAAATGAATATGTGTAAGCTTGAAGAAGAAGCGAGAAACTTGACACAGGCAAGCTTTTTTATAGAAGCTGTTTTCAGATGTGGTGGTTGGTTTGAGGTCAATGAGGAAGAGATAATCATTTGTGATTCCGAGGACGGATATATTGGTGATGAATTAGTGGAATCATTCAAATGCCTCTGGCCCTATGTGCTTTACATCTTTAATGAACAAGACTTAGAAGAGTATGCCGAGGAAAGAAGAGAAGTGGGAGCCATCGACCGTTCAAGAGGCAGTGGGCCATCTTGAGCGTCAGCTTGAGCGAATGTATTTCACGTTTGAACCTCGACCTGACAAGGTTGAGGAGTGGGATATGCAGACGAGTTACTACAACTCAAGGCACAAGGGAATCACGTTTCTGCTGGGGGGCAATGGGGCAGGGACAACAACTCTGACACTTGCCAAGGCGGTTAAGTTTCTTCTCAGGGATCAGCCTCCACCAAGGCCAGCGACTCCGTTCTGGATCATCTCGGAGGGTTATCCGATGGTCATGGACGTTGCTTGGAATGAAAAGATGTGCGGCAGAGGGATGCTGCCAGAAGAAGAAGTGCAGTGGGATAAGGTAGATTGGTATAAGCCAAATCAGAACTGGCCTTTTCGTATACCGCTGAAGCCTTGGCCCGGTCACGACCCAAACAACTACTGGGTAATTGAACTTAAGTCATACGACCAAGGACGGTCAAAGATGCAGGCGTCTTCTATTGGTGGCTTTGTTTTTATCGAGCAATGCCCTTTCTCGTTGATTGAAGAAGTGCTTCGAGGTTGTCGTGATTACAATTTTCCCGGTGCGAAGCTTGCAGAGTTTACTCCTATTGATCCGCACCTGTCTCGACCCTTAGAGGATATGATTAACAACGGCACTCTGCCGGAGGACTGGGCGGTTTACTACTGCAATACAAAATGTGCAGTGGAAGCGGGGCATGTAGATCAAGCTTGGTTTGATGAGTTCTTTGGGATGGTCTCTGAGGAGATGCGTGAAGTTAGAATGCGTGGTGCATTCGCGAGCTTTGAGGGATTGGTTTACCCCACGTTTAATCCAAGATTGCATACTGACTCTGACTTGGCTGATAGCTTTACTGAGGGGATGTATCACTACAGGGCGATTGACTGGGGTAGTGGCCCTGAAAATGCATTTGTCTGTCTGTGGGCAGCAAAGGATGCTGTAGGGACGTGGTATATTTACGACGAGTATTACAGCACAGACCAGAACATGACTTACATGGACCACGCTGACCGGATTTACAATAAGCACCCTTGGCCGAACGACTCTTGGCATGGTCCTACGTATGGCGATCCTGCTTCCCCGGGACTAGCACGTTTATTCACTCAGTCAGGCATTCCGATTGTCGGTGCGAATAATCAAGTCATTGAAGGTATTGAAACTGTCCGTGTGGCTTTGCAGCTTAAGAATGGAGATCCGAAAGTTGTCATTGACCGGGACAGGTGCCCTAACCTGATAAGAGAACTGCAAACTTACGTGTGGGAGAAAAGCAGGGGTGGTAAGTTTACAAGGAATGCAGCACCAAAGCCATTAAAGAGAGATGATCACTCATGTGATGCATTGCGATATTTGTTGCACACAAACAGTGGTGCGGCAGGGAAGGGCTCGGTTACAGGGGGGAAGATTAAGCCCAAGAACTTGAAGAGGTTTCTAAGATAAGTCTGGGGTGGGCAATGTGTAGTCGTTATGGCTTTGATCGAAGTCGTCACCTGAGTCGGGCGGAAATTTGTGATTTCCTTACTCGCATGACAGGCAAGGTGATAACGCCAGAGTTGGTTACTGCTTGGTGCAAAGGGACGATGACAAGGAAGTACAATGCCGTGAAGTTCAATGGTGTCTATTACTTGCCCGACAAGGAAGTAGTGCGAATTATGCACGACATCAGAAATGGCAAGCAGCTTGTCACTATAGCCTCTGAGAAAGAGGATATTGCCTTGCAGCGCAACTCGGGCCATTGCGAGGTCAGAGTGTCAGACAAGGCGATCTGCGAGCATGGCGTCAAAGTACAGAAACACATTCTCCCTGTTCATTACAGCGAATTTATTAGTCGCATAGAAAAAGAGGAAGATATCGATGAAATCAGAATACAGTCAACAGGTGCTGATTGATCTACACAAAGAGATGACGGACAGATGCTCTAAGGTAATGATCAAAAAGAATAACGATTATGCAAATCCTGATCATGCAAAAAATCCCTTCGCCAACTTTGATGCTAGCAGGGTTTTTGGGATACATCCGGCAATGGGTATATTGCTTCGAGTGCAGGACAAGTTGAAAAGAATTGAATCTTTCGTCCGTAACGGAAACTTGTCTGTAACCGAGGAGTCATGGATGGACTCTTGCGAAGATGTGATTAATTACATGGTTCTGATCGCAGCGATACTCAAAAGGGATGCCGATGCCTACGAATAATATTACATACGTTGTGTCGGTCGCAGAGGGGATGGAAGTGAAGGGGGAGGTTTCTGCAAAGATGGCGTTGATAGCGTGTGCTTTGGAAATCAAGGATTTGAGGAAATATATCGTTCGCATACTTGATGGTAACATGGAGGAAAAAGATTTACCGAGAGCGTTGCTAGACGTGTTGGACGAAGTAAGGGACGACGAAAAGAGGGAGCGGTACAATCGTCGGTAAACCCTGAAGGGACTCCAGTATGAGAGTGAAGATTCTGTCTAAATACTGGAAGTTTATGAGGGTCAAAGATCTTAAAGAGGTCGGGGGGGCTTGCGGTCAAATAGATCATCCAGACAAGAAGGGGAAGACCCTGAAGGTAGATGATGGTTTGGTTGATTGTCAGGAACTGGAAATCATCATCCATGAGTTTTTACATGGGGCTGATTGGTCTAAAGACGAGGAATGGATTGTAGAAACGTCTGAAGATCTTTCTCGGTTTTTGTGGAGGTTGGGATACAGAAAATGCGAGTCTTAGCTGTTGGAGATATGCACCTCCCTTTTGTGCATCCGATGTACTTGGACTTTTGCAAGGATCTGCAAACTCTTTGGTCATGTGACAAGGTTGTCCTGATCGGGGATGTGGTAGATGCTCACGCCTTGTCTTTTTGGGATACAGATCCTAATGGTTTGTCAGCAGAGCAGGAAGCTCTGGAGGTTCTGGAAAGCCTTGCAGCTTGGAAAAAAGCCTTCCCTGACGCCTTGGTCTGTATAGGCAATCATGACGAGCGACATTTTAGAAAGGCAAGGAAGTCTGGAATACCTGACAGATACCTGAGAACATACAACGAAATTTACGGTACACCTACTTGGGAGTGGTCTTTCGATCATCAGGTGGACGGCGTATTGTACACCCATGGAACGGGATGCAGCGGCAAGGATGCCGCGATTAATTTAGCAATCCAGAAAAGATGCAACCTTGTGATGGGTCATACTCACACTTGGGGCGGTGTAAAATATCACTGTAATGAAAGCAGCCGTATATTTGGATTGAACACGGGGTGTGGCATTGATGTGTCGGCGTATGCATTTGCTTATGGTGCCCACCTGCCTAACCGCCCAACCTTGGGGGCAGGTATCATTATCGACGGTAAGGAAGCCTACTTTGAGCCAATGGCGATAAACAAGGGCGAGGATTACCACAGGAGTAAGCAAAGTGGCAAGAGGTAATCGATTACTGCAAGCGGCAATTAATCTGGCAAAGTCAAGGAAGAAGCCACGAATCCCCGTATACTCAATTTTGGGGGAGCAGTTTGGTCCAGCCGGTCGCCTGCTTGGTGGATTGATTGATGTGTTTCGTCTTGGAGGTCGAGTCACAGAGGAAGATGTCTCTGAGAGTAAAAGGCTCATGGAAGACATTGGATTGCCATTAAGCCCATCATCGGTCAGGTCCGTAGACCTTAGAGAGTGGGCTGCACAGCAGGGGCTAGACCCGGAGTCTCAGTTCCTTGTAGACACGATTCCCGATTACAGGCTTAAGATGCTGTCCCCGGGGTCACCAGAGGAGCTTCCACCAACAAAGGGCGGACTTCCGGGGCCAAGGTCTAGGACTTCTGTGCCAGACATTGACACAGATCGCGGTCGTGAGACTTTACCCCTCATTAAAAGGATTCGTCAGGTAGCTTCGCCGGGTACTTCCAGAAGGAAGCGTCCGGGGCAAGATCAAGACCCAAGGTTCAATAACTACGGGCTAGGAGACTTAATGCCTCCCGGACCCGGTGAGACTGATGTTTTCGCAAATGAGGTCAGGTTCCCCCAGTCCAGCAACGTTTACGCCATGGCGTATGATGAGGTAAGGGGCATTTTGTATGTGTCTTACAGGGTTAACGTAAGAGTTCCCGGTCGAATTTACGATGTGAGTTCTTGTACTGGTAAAGAGCATAGCTATCTGGGCAAGGTAGACGAGAGGGGGCCAATGTATGCTTATGGTGGACCCGGAAACCCTGTGCCTGCCTCGTTGTGGGAATCGGCGAAAGGTGCAGCATCAGCAGGTAAGTTTGTGTGGAACAGGCTAAGGGTCTGCGGGGATTTCAATGGTCATCAATACAAATACTCCCTTGTGTCGCCCAGCATGAGTGGGTCTTTGTATGTGCCAAGAAAAGAGGTAATAAGCAGAGATCCGAACACAAACGAAGGTGGCTTGGGCTTTAGGGTTAGGTCAGTGCCCACTGTAGGGAGAAGCAAAAGGCCGTATACAACATCGGACGGAGACTATGTAACTTAGCCGATTATGGCAACCAACATTAATTGTGTAGAATGCCCACCTAAGTCGTGGGCATTTTTTTGTTGGGGATTACAAGTTGTATTACTCATACGAAGAAGTGACCGCCGAGGACTGGGAAGACTTTGCAGAGTGGGCCTATGCTGAAAACTGCATTGATCTCAAAGAGTTGGACGCTCTTTTAAGCACTAAAAGGTATCGGTTTAGAGCAGTGCTTCGTTGTCATGAGAACGTCAAGGAACATGACGACTATTGCTTGGCTGCAACTTACAGCAGGAAGAGTAAGGTGATAGATATCGGATCTTTTTTTTCTATTGGAAAGTTCTCTGTTCCTGCTTTTGCTTGCTTGATCAAAAGCTTCAAGGTCGATTCGCATAAGTATGACCGTAAGCTTAGGGCTGTTGTTTCAGACACCCATCATCGATGTCACAAGATTCTAAAGAACATGAAGTTCAAATCTCAGGCAATCCGTGTCCCGGAGTATGTGGGGTCGGACGGTGTTACTAGCGAGCATTTATACGAATTCACCTATCTCCCTAAATCTAAGTAGGGCACATCATGTCTGTAATTGTTAACGGCAAAGAGTATCCAGACGAGCGTTCCGTGCCAGAGAAGTATCGCATGTACTCTCAGGAAGCGACAAGGCTGAGAGACCCCGGCAACTTCAGTGCAGACCTGCCGCCTAATGTGGGGCGAAGTATACTACCGCATGTGACGACGTTCTCGGGCATGATGTCCACTCTTGCCAGAACATACCGTCAGCACGACGAAGCAATACGGCATAACAAGCACAACGCAAATATGATGCGCAGAGACCCGATGATCATGGGTCCGCTGTTTGCTAGACAGATGGCTGTAGCTCTGCTTCAATGGCAGATCCAACCGGAAGATAGCAATGACGAAAAGCAGGTTCAGATTGCTAAAGAACTGTCGTTCATGGTTTGTCGGATTCCTCGATTCCGAGAATATCTTCGCAACTTGATGGAAGCAGTTTGGTATGGTCGATATGGCATTCAAAATGTTTGGGGATTCGCCCGGGACAGTCGTGGTGTTCGTTATCGCACTGTTGTTGATTGGGTTCCCGTCAATGGCGACAAGCTTCTGTTTCGTTATGATGATGGCACTGGGCGTTATGACCATAATCAGATTGGCATCAAAGTCTCCGTAGCTCATATCAAAAATGATATCTGGGCGGGCAAACCTGACATTGAATGGAACTCTGAGGGCACCGGCGTATTTCTTCGCCGCTGGGAGAGAAGTCGTCTAGTTATCCACAAAAACTTCATGATGGATGGCGACTACGAAGATCCTACGACAGCCGGAATGATCCACGGTGTTGGCCTTCGCCATTTCCTGTATTGGTCTTGGTATCAAAAACAGGAGACTCTCGCCCAGCTTGCAGAGGTGGTTGAGCGAGCAGGGATGGGTTTCACGGTATACAACTATCCCGCTGGAAACGCACAGGCGAAAGAAGAGGTTGAACGCCTAGCGGAAGAGCAGGCACATAAGAATCAGATTGTTCTTCCGATGGAAGTATCGAATCCTGATGCTTATGGCATTCAGCAGATCCCGCCAAACACGCAAGGCATTATGGCCTTGCAATCATTGATTGACGATTACTTCGGTAGCTGGATCATCAAGTTTATCTTGGGTCAAACTCTGTCTTATCGTGCAGAGGCTGGTACTCCCGGCATATCAGATCTTCATCGAGACAGCTTCTTACAGATCGTCAAGTACGACAGTTTGGGTGTTGAGGAAACAGTTACGAAAGAACTTATTCGTATGCTGTTGCTGTTCAATTTCCCGTCTTATCAAAACGTTAACTTTCAGTTCAAGCTAAATACTGAAGAGGCCGTGCCATTAGAGAAGTTACAGGCACTGCAAGCAGCTTGGAGCATGGGTGCAAAGATCAAGTCCAAAGACGTTATGGGCTTGATTGGGCTTAACGTTGCAGGGGATACGGACCAAGCTCTTTATAATCCGCAAGTTCTGGCATCGCTCAAAGAATACGAGATGATGGAGGAGCAGCAGGAGCAAGAGGAGCAGGGCGATCAGGTTTCTCAGATGTCTGAGAGTCAAGACGAAGCCTTGGCTGCGATGCTTGGCCCCATCATGCAGGCCAAGAAGTATGACAAAAAAGAAAGCGACATGCCTTCCATTAAAGAAGACCTGCATGAGCTTCTCCTTAAACCTCATGAGTCGCAGAACTCTCATCAGAGAGTTGTAGATCACCTCAGTGCCATGGGCATGGAGGCAGACGCTAAGAACCTAGAGTCATCTAAGTTTAAAGATGATTATGCGAGTCATGTCAAAGACTTGATAGAGAGATTGTTTGGCAGTGAAGAAGAGCGGGAGTCGGAAGAGTACGCCAAGAAAGAGAAGAGCGGAAACTACAAGCCCAACCAAGGGATGAAGGGCAACGCCAAGAGGGGTTTAGAGTTACGCAAGAAGCATGGCAAGGGTGGTACGTCTGTAGGTGTTGCTCGTGCTAGAGACATTATGAATGGCAAAGGTCTCAGCTTCTCTACTGTTAAGCGCATGCACTCATTCTTCAGCCGACATGCTGGAAACGAAGAAGGTGGCGAGGATGATGCCGGTTACATCGCATGGTTGCTGTGGGGTGGTGATAGCGGACGCAACTGGTCACGTAGCATTGTAGAGTCGGAGAGAAAGAATCAGGTTCCACTCAGTGCGTTGACTGACGATGTAGAAAGCGCAGTTGATCCGGGGGTTGAAGCTAATCCGAATCCGGGCGTAGTGGAGCCACCAAAGACTGAGACGGCTCAGGCTGAAGTTGTTGAGAAGGTTACCCCTCTTATCATTGACACGCCAAGACAGGGCAGGGACGACAAAAGTGTAACTGGCTCCATTCTTAGCGGTGTGCTGGAAGGTGCAAGTGGTGGTCTTAAAAGGCGAGTCATGGGCCAGCCGCAAGCTCAGTATGACAAGGAAGAAGCTGGTTCCTTCGACGCCACACAAGAAGATTTCGAAGACCCAGAGGTTGAGATCCTTGAGGTTAATGAGCTTAAAACTCCAGAGGAGTACGTTGACACCGCTCACGATCATTTTGGCCAAACTGATGATGTAATGTTGTCAAGCTTTATCCATCCAGATGGAAGCATGTCGTCAAGGCAGGAAGGTGACTTTGATCTAAGTAGTCAGGCAGAACACATTAGATCTATCTCCAAGGTGTTTGAGGACTACACTCCTGACACCATCAAGGGTAAAGACCGAGGCTTAAGAAGTGTAAGGCATTTCCAGAGATTTGGATCTTTCCCTGTTTTGCACAACAGTGATGACGAGTCGTCTTACATAGAATTAAGGTCTGACTTAACAGAGCAGCAATACGATTTAATAAAAAGAATGTTGGAGGAAGGCAGGAGCGTTCATGTTTCAATCTTAGACAAGACAAGAGACGATGAAACTTGGAGAGCGACCTTAAGAGATCCTGATGAAATAGAAAACTTTAAAGAGCAGGTCAAGGCAAGGACGATTGAGAAGGGTGTGCCTTTTGATTTTGACGTTGACGATTTCTTAGTTGGTAGCCCGCATTCTGCTGTTCCTGTCTTGCGAGATAGTCGAGTCCTAGTACCCAATAGTCGCTATCCCGGAAGAAAGCCAGCTACTAGAGATGCATACTTGTACATGCAAAAGGTAGGCGGTCAATACAACCAGCCTTTAAAGGAAGATACAGAAGAGAATAACAAAGCGATTGAAGACGCGATTTTTGATGAGGGAATGTTTGCATTGAGTCGCGACACAGACGCGATTGGGTGGTATGAAAAAACGTTTAAGAAGGCACAGCAAGCGTATTTTGAAGCTTTCCCGGAGCTTGAAAGTGATCGCGGTAAGAGATCCGTGTTCAACGCAATAATGGCGTTTACTTCAAATGGAGCAAAGGTTGAGGACAATCACCGAGTTGCATTTGACCTTTACAATCAATATAGAGATTCAGGCTCTCAGACAATTAATTCGGACTACAAGTTCGCAGGTAAAGAAGTTGAAGCAATGAAAACTCACGCCATTGTGGTGAATGAGTTAGTTGAAAGGCTTGGCTCCACAGAGGCATTTGCTGATTTCATGTCAAGCAAATTCACGATGAGCAGCCTGAAAGAAAAGTTGCGTGAGCTTGACATGCCTCAACTTGGCGAGGGTCTTGGTGAACTGAAAGGCATGGAGTTCAGAGGAGCAAACATACTTGGTCCAAAACTTGGCAGTTTCTACAACAACTTAAACCAGATACATGACACGCTGACAATGGATCGTTGGTTCACTCGTACTTACAAGCGAATCATGGGGACGGTTACAGATGTAAATCAAGGTGCTTTAGAATCTCAGCTTGATCGCCTAGAGCTAAGGTTTAAGAAACACAATGCAACTGACGATAAAGGAAATCCAATTGAGCCTGCTCAGTATGCTGGCAGGGGAACTTATGTTACGCAAGATAATGAAAGACTTTCTTATGCGAGCATTAGAAAAGGGATTAAAGAACTTCGAAGCGGGGGAAGGGTGGATGAAGATAACCCCGCAGTTAAATATGTCGTAGACAGGCAGCGAATTTTCAAAAGAGCAGATCCTGTAACTAAGCGAACCTTTCAAGACAAGACGGAAGAAAACTATGCTTCCTTGAGAGTCTTTAATAATCTCTATGAATTAGCTGATGCTCCCGAATCTGGTTCCGAGAGGAAAAGGATTAGGACCATCATGGAAAAAGTCAGAACCCGCATGTCTGACGCTGGCTTTGATATGAGCATAAGCGACTTGCAAGCTTTGCTGTGGTATCATGAGAAGAGGTTGTTGCCTCACGTTGGAATTGTTGATGATAGGCAGCTTCCAGATGATTATGCTCGACAGGCTAGAGTTGAAGTAGATCGTTACCTTGGGAGGATAAAAGATGAAAAAGTCGGGGACGGTACCGCACAACGTGTCCAGTCCGATGGACCTCGATTTGGAGTTAGCACAAAAAATTCACGACGACAATCTGAAGTTGGCGGTGAAACAAATAATGGAGAGGAAGGAAATGGAGAAAGCGGGCGAAGCGAAGAAACGCTCTCAAACGAAGAAGCCTTCGGGCAGATAGCTTCTGCTATACAGGACGCCGTCAGGTCTGCATTGAATGACAAGATGCAGCCTGAGCGTAACGCTATGGGGGCTGGTCCTCGGGACCACTCCCCTGAAGACTTCGATGTCACCAATAAGCAGATCAACGGGCAGGCCACAGCCAACCGAGGCACGATGCCTAAGCAGGCCACCCAGTCTTCCATGCCCTCTAAGGCAGACAAAGGATCTGTTTCTACGAATCCTGTAAGTAAGACAGGAATGTCCTCTGATGCCACCCGAATGGATCGGGGTGCTTCTCTTGATGATATGCGTGACAAGTTCATGAAGTATCGCAAGACCAAGCTGATTGAAATGCTTCAGCCATTTGTTCAGGAAGACCCGAACTTCTCGCTAACAGATGCACAGGGCAAAAAGCGTAGGACCAGCTTGTTTAAGGCGGATAAGTATTCCTTGGCTTACTCACTGGCAGAGCGATACGCCGAAGCACAAGATCCTTTTTCAAGGACGCCAGCGGTCAATAAAAACATCAACAACATTATCAGCGATTATACTGAAGGTAAGCTTTCCCCCGGAATGAAAGATCACGCAGAAGTGGCGGATAAACTTCACGAGGCTTGGTCTGAAACACACGGAGAACATCTGGGTCATGTAGCGGACTTTAACTCAAACTTTGATCGTTTTCGTACTGCACTCGGTTTTAAAAGCACGAGCGGTTTTAACAACGCATTAAGGAAAGCAGAGGATGTAGATCAAATCAAAGGGTTCGATGAACTTGAAAAAGGTGCGTCGGAAGATTTGCTTAATTCAGCAAAAAATCTAGGTATTGAATTAGGCGAGGGAGATCCTAACCAGCAGTTACTTCAAGCTCTGAAGTCTGGAAAGCAAAAGAGGCTAGGGAAACTTAGCTCAGATAATTGGATTAAAGCTGTAGAAAGGCTGAAGGCTGCGGGGATGGACCTCGCCAATTACGCACCAGAAGAGGTTGAGGGAGTAGCCAGCGAGATTTCAGATCAAGCTGGATCTGGTAAGCAATTAGAGTTTGATCCTGACCCAGATGAAGTAAATTTCGAGCTAGATCGATCTAGACAAAGGGATGAAGACCGAGGAAGGCAAGCTTCCGAGCCGGGATCACAGCAATTCTTGGGGCTTGAGAGTGAACCGTCTGTAACGCAAATTGAATCAGGTGAGGGAGATCCTAACCAGCAGTTGCTTCAGGCGACGCAAACGGCGGACGAGGGAGGCAAGCCGTCAGTGGATTCTGTTCCAGATGACTATTCTGACATTCCATTTGAAGGGTTTCAGTCTGAGCTTGGCGATACAAATCTTTCTCCAAGTCAGGTCAATGAATTGTTGTCTCAAGGCAATCCTGACCAACCCTTAACAGAAGAAGAGGAGGAGCTTGCTGACAAGCAAAGAGAGAGAGAGGAAGCTTTGCGAAGAAGGGGAGAGTTGGCTGCAAGCCAAGTTAGCCAGTCCATAAGCGAGAGACAGAAAGCACAAGATAAGAAAACTCAAGAGTTGCGAGAAAGGGGTCAGTCTGCAATAGCTGGAGTTGAACAGTCAATGGGAGGCAGGGCTGCCGCAGAAGAGCGTGAGCGGCAACTAATCGAAGGTACGCCCGAAGAGATAGCTGCCCAAAAGGACATAGCCGCACAGCAAGATTTGCTTGGTGTTTCTAGTCAAGAAGACATGGCAAATCAGATTAAACAGGTCATTCAAAATGACATGGAGCAAATAGGAAAGAGGATTGATGCGGAGGCAGAGCGTTGGAAAACAAACATCAAGATGGAGAATGAGCGAATTGGAAAGATTGTGGAGGAGGAGAATAGGATTAAGCAGTTCTTCTCTCAATCAGAAGATCCGATTCGACAATATCATCAGATGGCAATCCCCCATGTTGACAGCGACATCAAAATCAAGGTCAACATCAATAGCAGAAAAGATCCTTCGCAAGAACCAATTCAGGGAGACATTAGCTTTGCATCGGACGGAAAGGGTGACTACTTCATGAAGCTCGTGAACGCTGAAGGCGAGGAGTACTTGTATACAAGCAAGCGGGCTGAAAAGGTACTAGGCGATCAGTTCAACAGGCTGGTTGGCGAAGTGATCAAAAAAGACAACAAGAGGTGGTCAGAGCGACTTGACATAGCGGGCCTTGTGGCCCCTCAAAAGACAACTGCAAGGGGGCTGGCAAAAGGAGACCAGATTTACCTAACCAGAGAAGAGAAGACAGTAATTGATTCTCATGTGGTTAATGCGATGAGGGGGCTTGGGCCGGGAGCAGGCGGCATAGACTTTGCTGATTACTCTAACTTTGACGATGCAGCAGAAGCTTCTTACGAGCAGATGCGAGGGCACATCGAAGATATCCAGAAGCCGGGCGGTTGGTTTGAGCATATGGAAAGCATTGGATTCAAAATGAATACTAATGCTTCTGTTGCAGAGAATTATCTAAACGGAATACAGCATGCGATGGACACTGCTGCCAAGACCGGCTTTAAGGGCAATCGTGAACTGAATGCGGTCGAGAATATGCAGGGTGCTTTTGAGCATCTCGCTGAACAAACTGGGAACTTGTCAACGTGGGGCTGGGTAGCAGGAGGAGTGGGCGTATTGGCCTTCCTCGCTCTCTTCTACTCACTATTTAGGGATTAGGTGATGGATGACCTATGGCAACCAACTTCTGGGCTACTAATTGCTGTAGTCACAGGAGCCACGGCGTGGATTAATTACAAACTCAAAGACTTAGATAAACAGGTGAACAACAAGGGCAAGCATGGACGCAAAGAGTCACTTTATGAGCTAGCCCATAAGAATGATATAATCGCCCAGCAACAACTTGGCATGCTTAACATGATCGATGAGAAGCTAGGGCATACGGACGATTTGTGTCGCAAGACATCCAAGGAACTTGAGGGGCTTCTTGAGTCCAGAAAGAATGATTGGAATGTCATTCATCAGAAGTTTGATAATTTAGAAAACCGTATCGACGTTATTGAGAAGCGTCTCCCTTAAGGAAGGTAAGTCATGTCAACGATTGATCGTTCTTATTTTAAGAAGGCGGATGTCACTATCGCCAGTGGTACAAGCTACTCTACTGCGATTGATTTCAGGGGAGCATCTGTTGGTGCCCTTGTCGCTGCGGCAGGGTTTGGTAACGCAAGTGTGACCATCGAGTGGAACGGCAACTCGAAGATCGACAAGCCAACCAATGCCGACACTTGGTACGCACTGAAGACATCGACTAACACCGCCGTCTCTGCGGCAAGTGTTCAGGCTGCATCTTCCGACTACATGGAGCTTCCCCCTACGGCACATGGGAAGCCGTGGTTGAGAGTGAAGCTTGGCGGCAATGCTGCCTCGACAAAAACAATTGGCGTTTACGCTGCGGGCTGATTGGCTATTTGAAACGCAAGTCAATCTCTGGCAGGTTGAGCAGATGCATGAAGTATCCTTTTCGAGAAAAGTTGAATTCATTACGGATTGGCTGGTGGATCGCAGAGACTGGCTCTGTCCGACAATCATTTTCTGCTGGTTAGCAATACAGAAGTGCATATCGATTGCACTGAGATATTTCACACGATCCTTAAGTAAAGCATAAGGAACCTAAACATGGGCAACATTTCAAATTTTGAATCAAACGAAGTCGGCAAAGAAAGACTGACCACACTCCGTCGATACGGTGGTGATGCCAAAAAGATTGTTGACATGATGTATCAACTCTCATCTGGCTACGAAGCATTTCGCTCTGGTCTTGACCCAGAGGCTGATGCCGGTGACATCGTTTACTCAGATTCTGCGTTTGACTTCAGCGTTGCAGAATGCCTGCCTGTGCTTGAGATGATGACGGACGAGCAGAAGGTATGGTTGGATCGGTATCTCGATGGTTTGGGTTATCAACCAAAGGTGTAAGTAGATGGCTGACGTTTACATAGACCCAGCGACCGGCAATGACCTTTCCGGTGATGGCTCAAGTGCGTACCCGTATGCGAGCATTCAGGGTGCATATGACTCCACGACCCCAGCAGATGACACCGTGTTCCATTTGAGCGATGCTGCGTCCGACGTTTTGACGGCTGACATTGATAGCTCTTCGCCCAACAATTGGAACGGTTCAAGACATGCGATTGTCGGGTGGGACCGTGGAAATGGCGGTTACGGTGTCAT
>VTLG01010442.1_pt1 | contig 47806 bp, 46 predicted proteins | sample 4694571 | NCBI WGS metagenome assembly VTLG01 (sample SAMN12604809, study PRJNA352737) | marine metagenome | biome: ENVO:00000447; feature: ENVO:00000209|ENVO:00000569|ENVO:01000036; material: ENVO:00002151; isolation source: viral sequences binned using virsorter ... | reverse complement strand
GGTGAATAGAGGAACTACACCTGTATTAAGAGGAGATACTGGTGATGCTTCTGAATCTAGAGCAACATCTGGTACAAATACCCAAGAGACTTGGGAAGTAGCTAATATAGCGACCATGAATGTAGATGCACCTTCATCTACAAGTGAACTAACATATAAATTAGGTATATCTAATGGAACTAGTGGATATACAGCTTATATTAATAGATCTTCGACTGATGGAGGTGCTGAGTATGTTAGAGGAACATCAGGATTTATTTTACAGGAGGTATCAGGATGAGTTTAGATCATGAAGCAATTAGGAAGGCATATCCTTCTGTTGTAATAGTCGATGATAGTAAAGGAGCTTTTGATGCAAGTGGTAATAAAGTTACACTTGCACAATCAAATATAGATGCAGCCCGTACAACATTAAATACAGAAGCGGCTGCTGTCAAATATAAAACTGATAGAATGGGAACTCCATTTACTGGTATATCAACGACTGTTTATGCTGGTTGGAGAGAGCAAATGGCTATGCTGTATGATGATATACTTGCTGGTAAGGTAGATTCAACAGGTAGTTTTGCTACACATAATAAAAATGTAAAAGACGCACATCCAAAACCATGAGTACACTAGCAGTCAATACAATACAGAATATCTCTGGTGGTAGTACCATTGCGAATGTTGGTAAAATTATTCAAGTTGTACAAACAACTAAGACGGATACGTTTTCAATTGCCGCAACAATGAACGGATCGGCTGGTTGGAGTGACATTACTGGTATGTCTGTCAGTATTACTCCAGGGTCATCAAGCAATAAAATACTTATAATGACTACTGGACGTGTTTCATGTACCAATCATACAGTAGTTCGATTATTAAGAGGTAGTACGGCAATAGCTATTGGTGATGCAGAAGGGAGTAATAGGACTAGATCAAGTACTGGTGATCTAAATGTTAGTGGTGGATCACGGAATCAAAATGCTAATATTATATGGTTGGATTCTCCTGGCACAACTTCATCAACTACATATAAAATGCAAATAGCTTGTGCAAGTACGGCTTATTTTAATCGACAAGAATCTGATAGCGATCATCTTGTATACACTAGAAGTGCTTCAGTAATAACAGTAATGGAGGTATCAGCATGACCTATGATCACGAGGCGATAAGAAAAGCTTATCCAAATGATGTCCATCTAATTGATGACGGCACTGGCATTTTTGATGTGGATGGAAATCCTTTTTCTGTTGATCAATCAAAAGTCGATGAAGCAAGAGTTGAATTAAATAAATTAAGGTATCAAAATACTAGAGTGAATGGTGTTGGGATCAGCACCACCCTTAGTGGCATAGGAACCACTGTTTATGCTAGCTATGGAGATCAGTTAGATATGCTTTATAAAGACATAGTAGCTGGTACACTTACAACCAGTGGAACATGGGCTACTCATGTTAAAGCAGTCAAGGATGCCAATCCTAAACCATCCTAAATAACTTTACGATAATATATTAATATGTCACAATTAAATGTAGCTACTGTTAATTTTACTGCGGATTCCACTCAAAAGAAATCTTTTGGACATGCATATATTGTGGATCAAAAAGCAGCTGCTACTGCAGGTGGTAGTTTCACAAGTGGAGCATGGAGAACTAAAGATTTAAACACTGAGGTTTTTGATTATGGTGGGATTGTTTCGATAAGTTCTAATCAGTTTACTCTAGCTAATGCAGGTACTTATACAATTTATTGGAGATCACCTGCTTTGATGATCGAATATCATATTTCTAGACTTTATGATGTAACAAATACCACGGGTTATAATGGGTCTAGTGAATATAGTTATCAAGATGGTGCAACTACTCATTCTGTAGGGAAGGAAAGGATAACAATCACTGGAAGTACTGTTTTTGAAATTCAGCATTATTGCAACGCTACTCAAAGTGGAAACTATGGAAGAGGAACATCTTCTGGTAATGCTTCAGGAGCTGGGGTTCCAAATGTATATACTATTGTAGAAATTTGGAGGGAGGCATAACAATCATGGCAATAAATTCAGATACAGATATTAATTTAGCACTTTTACAACTTAATAAAAATGCTAATCGTTATCGTCTAACTCAGACACCTCCTCCTCATACGATTATTGAGTGGGATTCTGATAATACTGATGCACAACCAACAGATGATGAACTAAATGCAGCTTGGACAGCATGGAAAAATGCTAATGAATATAAAGGAAAACGACAAACCAGTTATCCTTCATGGCAACAGCAAATGGATATGCAATATTGGGATGCTGTAAATGGTACTACCACTTGGAAGGATGCCATTGCTAAAATAAAATCTGATAATCCTAAACCAAGTTGACTTTTTTGAAAGATTGATATATAATACAAAAATATATTTGATTTGAATGGATAAGACATTTTATTTCATGGCAGGACTTCCACGTGCTGGAAGTACTCTTCTGTCTACATTATTAAATCAAAACCCAAGGTTCTATTCAGGCCCATCAAGTCCTGTACTTGGTGCGATGTTTAGTGTTCATGATAACTTTCAGAGTAATGAATTATATACAGGGTATCCAAAACCCAATCAGGTTAATGAGATAGTTGGTTCTGTTATAAGACACTGGTATAGTGATGTAGAACAGGAAGTTATATTTGATAAGAACCGTGCATGGACGGCAAGAGTTCCTTTTATTGAGGGATATGTCGGACAAGAAGCAAAGGTTATAGTTCCTGTAAGAAGAGTGGATGAGATACTCACATCACTTCTTACCATGGTTCATCGTAATACTTTTGTAGAAGGACAACCAAGAATTAATTTTGTCGATGAGCAGTTAGTGAAGGCTAATATTCCAATTAGTGATGAAAATAGATGTCAGTATCTACTTACTTCTCAGGGTGGTATTGTATGGGAATCATTAAATGCCACTAAGATGGGTGTGGATGAAGGACATGCTGATAAATTTCACTTTGTAGACTATAATGATTTGGTCACTGATCCACAGGGTGAATTGAATAATATCTATGAGTTCTTGGGTGAAGAACCATTCGAGCATACATTTGATAATCTATCAAATGAACATAGAGAAGATGACTTAACCACATATGGTTTAGGTGATATGCATGAGGTTCATTCTAAATTAGAGAAGACTTCACCAGATCCATCAGAGGTTCTTCCTGAGTCTATTATCAAACTATATAATGAAAACAAAAAGAATCTTGAGTTTTGGACTGAATTAAAACCAACACACCCTTCACCTTCTACATTTAAGGTGAAACCATTTGAGACAAAGACCAATACTTATAATCTATTCTCTTAATAAATACTACACAAAGGTTTAAATAAAAAATGGCTATTACCGTCACAAAAACTGTTACTGGATTGACTATCCTTAATAATGCTGATAATATTGTATCAGAAGTAGAAGTAACTACAAAATCAGTTGATGATTCAAATCCTTCAGTTCTTACAATAGAAGGTTCTGATTCATTTACTGTAGATACATCAGGTGGTACTGGTGCATCAGGATTTGTTGCTTATGCTAGTCTTACACAAGCAGCAATTCTTGCATGGACTCCTGTTGCAGATGGACTTGCTGCTTCTAATACTGTAACCAATCAGGCAGCATGGATAGAATCAGTTAAGAATCCTCCAGCACCTGCTCAAGTATCTAAAGCACTTCCTTTCTAAATTAAATCGTAATTCTTCATTATGTCACAAAAAAAATATTCTTTGTTCCATGTACAAGGTGGGTTTGGAAAGCACATTGCAGCGACAGCAGTAGCAAAATGCATTAAGAACAACTTTCCTGGTAGGGAGTTGATCGTTACTGCCGTGTGGTCTGAAATATTTCAGAACCTTCCATTTGTGGATAGAGTCTATCAAATGGGGAATACGAGTTATTATTATCAAACTTATGTAGAAAACATGGATTCATTAGTCTTTGCTAATGAGCCATATTTTACTACGGATCATGTGAATAAAAAGTTACCTTTGGTTCAGACTTGGAGCAAGATGTATAATCTTGAGTACCGTGGTGAGATGCCAGAGGTAAAGTTTAATCCTCTACAAAGAAAGGGTGCCAAAGAGTTTTGGCCTGGTAGAGCAAATGGTAAACCCATCATGGTCATTCAGACTAATGGTGGAATGTATCAAGAACAAAGACCATATCTGTGGGCAAGAGATATGCCTGTGGTACTGGCACAGAAATTAGTAGATCATTATTCGGATGAGTATCATATATTTCAGGTAACAAGACCAGCATGTGAAGTGTTGGATGATGTGGAAGTTTTAAAAGATCCTGTAAGTAACATGGAACTCGTGAGTGTTCTCTTACATAGTGAGAAGAGAATACTGATTGATAGTTGTATGCAACATGCTGCTGCAGCACTTAAGATGCCATCAGTAGTACTATGGAATGGTACAAGTCCAGAAGTATTTGGGTGGGATATGCATACAAATATTAAGGCAAAGAAACCTGCTAAATGTAAGTTACCGAACAGTGTATTGTTTGACTTTGATTTCACTGGTGTTGAGGCAGAGTATCCTTACATAGATGAGGACGATGATATATTTGACTTTGATAAGATTGTAGAGGCAGTTGGTTAATCATGAATGTAGTTGGTCTTTATGGTGCGATTGGTTGGAATGTTCTACTCTCTGACAATCCTAAGTTATTAAAGCAGTCAGAAGAATCTTGGACACATGGTGCGAGTGTAACTCTTATCAAAGATGGTGAGCACTGTGTGAGTATTAGTGAAGAGAGATTGAGTAAGATAAAATATGACGGCAACTTTCCCAGAAAGTCTATTGAGTATTGTTTGTCTGCTGCGAACTTAGATAAGAATGATATTGATTTAGTCATTGTTCCATCAATGGCCAATCAGCAGTTCTATAAGAACTATGTTAATAAAACTCTTGAGAAGAAAGTAAAAAGATATTTTCCAAAGGCAAAGGTAGAGATAGCATCACATCATTTGTGTCATGCTTATTCTTCTGTGTTCTCTTGTGATTATAATGAGGGGTCATTTATTACATTAGATAATGCTGGTTCCGTTTTGTTTGATACCACAGGAAATATATTTGCCTGTGAGAATCATTCATTTGGATACTTTAACAAGAAGAAAAATATATTTAAATATTATCCTGGTATTCCACAGACAAATAATCTAGGAAACTATTATTGGTTGTGGGCATATCACATATATGTAAACAAGATACAGAAAGATATTAAACTCACCGATCCAAAGTATAGGGAGACATTCTGTGGTAAGGTCATGGGACTCTCTGCCTATGGAAACATCAAAGAGTTTAAGAAGGATTATAGAATGCATTTTGAGGGCATACCACAGGTAGCTCTTGAGTCTTTACCTGGTCAAGATTTTAACTATGGTAATCTATCACCAGAGAATAAGGCAAAGCAACTCCAGTATAATTTTGAGCAAGGAATGCTTAAATGGATGAAGGAACTAAAGAAAGGTGATTACATTAGTGATAATCTATGCCTTGCTGGTGGAGTCTTTCTAAACATACTGGCTAACTCTGTACTGCGTAAAAATAAGGTGGCAGACAATATACATATCCCACCATTCCCAGACGATACAGGACTATCTTTCGGTGCTGCAGCATACGGATTATTTAAGAACAAAGAGCAGGTAAAACTGCCTCATAACATTTCACTATTTGGTAAGACATATAGTGATGAAGAGATAGAAGAAGCACTAGGAGATACCAAGTATAAGAAGTATGATAACTTTGAGGAACTATGTGAGGTTACTGCGAAACATCTTGCACAGAATAAGATTGTAGGATGGTTCCAGAACAGGTCTGAGTTTGGTCCTAGAGCACTTGGTTCTAGGTCTATTCTTATGAATCCTCAACCTAAGAAGAACAAGGACACTGTGAACTCACGCATCAAGCACAGAGAAGAGTGGAGACCCTTTGCTGGCATCATGTTAGAGGAGTATCAGAAGGATTACTTTGTAGAGGATTATCCGAATGAGTATATGTTATATTCATTGGTTGTAAAACCTCATAGAAGGAGAGATATAGGTGCTATCACACATCAAGATGGTACCTGTAGAATACAGACAGTGAATAAGGATTTACATCCAGAAGTCACCACACTTCTACAAAAGTATAGAGACGAAACTAAATGTCCTATTCTTCTAAATACATCTTTCAATGATAATGGCCAACCAATTGTCGAGACACCAAAACAAGCAATAGATACCTTTAAGAATATTGATTTAGATTACTTATGTATCGGTAATTACATTATAAATAAAAATTCCTAGAGGTTTAATTTAAAGATGAATTTTGCAGTCTATACCAAAGACGGTTGCCCCTATTGCGACAAAGTAAAACAAGTATTAGAGTTGACAGAAAGTAGATTTGTAGTGTATAATTTAGGCCAACATTTCGAAAAGAAAGAATTTTATGGTGAGTTTGGGGAAGGATCTACTTTTCCTCAAGTTGTTGTAAATGGCCAAAAATTAGGAGGATGTGTTGACACAATCAAATACCTCAAAGAACAAAAAATTATTAAGTCATAAGATAAATAAGATCAATACTTACAAAAATCGTGGTGTTGAACTTATTCTTAACGGAGGTAATAAAAAACAAAAGAAACAATTTCATATTTTATTTAATAAGATAGTTTGTTTTTTTAACACAGAAATAGACATCTATTTTGAATTTTCCTTAAATTTAAGGAAGAAAAAATAATTTCAAAGGAGGTAACAAATGACCATAGAAACAATACTAGTCTTAGTGTTACCCATATCCTTTTTATTATTTTGTGCAGGAGCACTAGGAGGCTGGATTGCACGAGACTACATGATGAACTATCAGGAGATACCAAGACCTCACCCTGAAATGTTCGATGAAATGGGAAACTTAGTTCCCGATGAGGTAATTGCATTCAGATTTGAAAATTATGACGACGAAGACGACGAAGAAATCAACAACTAAGAGAAAAACTCTTACTGTTAAATCAACATCTTTACCAACTTTACCTAATCAACCATTTGTTTTTGAGGTATTTGATTTGGTTTCTAGACAAAGATCTAAGGCTAAAAAGATAGAAGTACTTAGAAAGTATGATGAACAACATATAAGAAGACTTCTTATATGGAATTTTGATGAATCTATACAATCAGCTGTTCCTGCTGGTGAAGTTCCTTATGCAGATCCAGAAGATCAAGTATCTTATAGTGGAACTCTTACGACAAGATTGAATGAAGAAATTCGTTCTATGCATGATAAAGGAAATTTTTCATTGGGTGTTAGTGATCAAAAAGGTCACACTACTATTCGTCGTGAATCAAAACATTTTTATCAATTTGTAAAAGGTGGTAATGATGGATTGAATGGTATTCGTAGAGAGTCTATGTTTATTAATATACTTCAAGGACTTCATCCATTAGAGGCAGAGATTGTTTGTCTTGTAAAGGATGGAAAGTTATCTGACTTATATAAAATTACAAGAGATATTGTTGCAGAAGCATATCCTGATATTATATGGAGAGATGTTAAATGACAACAGTAACTAAACCAGAAAAGAAGAAGTCTTTTTGGACTACCGAAGAGATTGATAATTTAAAAATCAAATATGGAACCGAAATTATTGTAGATAATGGTTCTTTAGAAGATGTTTCTACTAAAAAAGCCCCTACTGATTGTTATATCATAAAGTATGTTCGTGATGATCAAGTTCATTATGACCTTTCACGGGGTAGTAAAATTACTTTGTTTGATATGTATTGGGATAAGTTTAAAGGTGATCTAAAGTCTATTGGTTATGGTAATGGAACCATTAAACCAAATCTCTGGGGTTACCAAGCACCTACACCATCAAGGAAGAAAAGAAAAGGTTAGGCCACCAAAATCAACTTTTAATTCCCATATATTCGGGAAAAAAATCGGGGTAATTTTTGGAGCCACAGGATTTTGTAACAAGAAATACATAGGTACTTGACTATATACTATACATGTGTTAGTATTAACACAATCGTTCATCCTGATACATTCAGGACGCAAGTAAGCCGACTCGGAACGGAATCGTTCATCCTCATGGAATTTCTTCTCGCTAGTTTATTAACATGTGAAAGTGCTCAGAGTATTATCGATAACATCAAAACCTCAACTCCTAATAGAGAAGAGTTAGTTGAAGTAATACAAGAGAACACTGAGAAGGGATGCTTTAAGGACGCAAAAGCCGACTGAAGGAACGGGGCGAAAATCCCTACTACTTTGGAGCAAGCCAATGGCACAAGTCACTTATCGTGGTGTCCAGTACGACACTAACGAGCGTAAGCAAACAAAATCACATAAGACAGAATTGACTTATCGTGGTGTTAAGTTCAATAAAGAACTTGTTAGTGCTTAATTGAGAACTAACATTAAATTTAGAGGCCCTATTGACAGGGCCTCTTTTTTTGTGTAAAATACCTAAATACCATATAAAAATTATGGAACCACAAAGAGACAAATTAAAACTTATTGTTCGTAATTTGGAACTATTGGTAGATGCTCTTAAAGCAGAAGTATATTCTGATGTAGATGCATATTCTACAGAAGTAGACACTTCCAGATTACCAGGATATACTGATTATGATGAAATCTTCGAGGATGATGACGGATGAGATCTAAACAATTACTTAGAAATCTGAAAAAAGCACTTAAACAAGATCATTTGTATAATGAAGAAGAATTGATTTTTATGAAAAAACAACTTAAAATGTTAGAAGAGGATTTTTCAAAAACACGCAATAAACCCGAAGGATTTGGTAAATGACTGTAAAACTTATTACTGTTACTCCTGATGCGGAGCAATTAATGGCATATGTTGCCAGAGTCTCTAATCCATCAAATCAGGACAATGAGAAATATGCAGGACTTTTAAAGTATTGCATCAAGCATAATCATTGGAGTGTTTTTGAGCAATCTTCGATGACTTTGGAAATAGAGACTACTCGTGCTATTGCTGCACAAATCCTAAGACATAGGAGTTTCACATTTCAAGAGTTTTCGCAAAGATATGCTGCAAGCACTGCATTGGGTGATATTGACCTTCCAGAACTTCGTAAGCAAGATTTGAAAAATCGTCAAAATTCGACTGATGACCTAGATCCTAAAATGGTGGAAAAATTTGAGAAACAGATGATTACACTGTTTAGTTCATCTAAGGCATTATACGAACAAATGCTTAGTCAGGGTGTGGCTAAAGAATGTGCCCGAATGGTATTACCTCTTTGTACTCCTACAAGGATCTATATGACTGGTTCTTGTCGTTCTTGGATACACTATATTAATCTAAGATCTGCACACGGAACACAAAAAGAGCACATGGAGATTGCAGAGGCATGTAGAAAGGTATTTACCGAACAATTCCCTTCTGTATCTGAAGCTCTTGAGTGGGTCTAAATAAATTACACAACTTATATTGAAATGGCAACATATCCTGTGGTTCACAAAGAAACTGGTGAACAAAAAGAAGTACAAATGAGTGTAATGGAGTGGAATAAATGGTGTGAAGATAATCCTGATTGGAAGAGGGATTGGTCAGATCCATCAACATGTCCTATGGCTACAGAAGTTGGAGATTGGCGTAATAAATTAGTTAAATCTAAACCAGGTTGGAATGAAGTTTTAGAAAAAGCATCAACAGCACCTGGTGCTAAAAATTTAAAGATCACATAATGGCAAGAAGAAAGAGAGCATCTGCAGATCAACCCATTGGAGTTGGTTTAACTGCCAAGCAGATGAAAAGGAAAAAACCTTTGAGTGCTGGTTATTTGGTTGATATAGAACCTCTTAATGATAACCAAAAGCAACTGTTTAAGTCTTATAAAGATGGTAAACATTTAGTTGCTTATGGTGCTGCAGGAACTGGTAAAACTTTTATCAGTCTTTATAATGCCATCTCTGATGTTCTTAGTGATACTGCTCCTTATGAACAGATTTATTTGGTTCGTTCATTGGTAGCCACAAGAGAAATTGGTTTCTTACCTGGTGACCATGAGGATAAGGCAGATATTTACCAAATTCCTTATAAGAATATGGTGAAGTATATGTTCCAAATGCCATCTGATGCAGACTTTGAGATGCTTTATGGTAATTTGAAAGCACAAGATACAATTAAGTTTTGGAGTACCTCATTTTTAAGAGGAACTACATTAGATAACTCTATTGTAATAGTTGATGAATTTCAGAATTTAAATTTTCATGAATTGGATAGTATTATTACCAGAGTTGGTGAAAATACTAGAATTATTTTTTGTGGAGATGCCAGTCAGTCAGATTTAGTTAAAACTAATGATCGTAATGGTATTGTGGACTTCATGAACATCTTGCGTAAAATGCCATCTTTTGATATAATAGAGTTTGGTATCGATGATATAGTTCGTTCAGGATTAGTCAAAGAATATCTTACTGCCAAAATTGAAATAGGTCTTTAATGTTTAATCATGTTGATTTGAACCTTCCTAAACTTTCTAGGGAGACTATAGATGGAGTTCGTTATTATTCTGTTCCAGATGAAGATGAGTTACTTAAGTTAGTTTCTATTACTTCAGTAACTAGTCATTTTAATAAGGAAATTTTTATAAATTGGCGTAAAAAGGTTGGTAATGAGACAGCAGATAAAATCACGAAAGCGGCTACAACCCGTGGAACTGATATGCACACTCTTACAGAACATTACCTAAAGAATGATGAGGAACTTCCTAAGGTTCCACCTATTTCTGAGTTTCTTTTTAAAATAGCAAAGGGTAAACTTAATAAAATAGATAATATCCATGCATTAGAGGGGCCTTTATACAGTAAGCAATTAGGTATTGCGGGAACTGTTGATTGTATCGCAGATTATGAAGGCGAATTGTCAATTATTGATTTTAAGACTTCTAAAAAACCTAAACCACGAGAGTGGATTGAACATTATTTTGTTCAGGCAATGGCATATGGATGTATGCTATATGAGATGAAAGACATCTCTATCAAAAAACTTGTAATTATTATGGCTTGTGAAAATGGAGAATGCGTCGTCTATGAAGAATCAGACAAATCAAAGTACATCAAACTTCTCGACAAATATATTAGAAAATTTGTTGGAGATAAACTGGAGCTCTATGGAAAAGAATAAAGAATTAGAAAAAGCAATCGAGAGTAAGTTTTTAACTCCTCAAAAATTTGCAATAGAAATTGAATCAATTGTTGCAAATGAGGGTATGAACTACATCGATGCAATATGCTACTATTGTGAGATTAATAATCTTGAAATAGAATCAGTAACAAAGTTGGTATCTAAACCTCTTAAAGAGAAGTTGAAATATGATGCACAAGAACTTAATTTTATGAAAAAAACTTCTAGAGCTAAATTACCACTATAATGGCAGAAGTACTCACAGGATATGCTTTAGAGGAACCTTTTCCACATTTAATTATTGAAGATTTTTATAATGAAAAAGAACTTCAATTAATATGGGAAGAACTTACATTCTATACTAAACCAGGAAAACTTGTAGAGGCTAAAGATTTTGGTGGAGTGGTTGATAAAACTAATTCCCATGCATTAGAATTAGATGGTGTTTATAATGAAAAATATAGAAACCTATCTAATATTTTAAATGTAAATAGAAAACTTTTTACATGTGAAGCATTGCATTTATTTGCCAAAATACACGATTGTTGTTGGATTGCTACGGAATCTAATTATGATATTACTAAGGTAAGGTATTATCATAATGATGAATATTATGAACCACATACTGATAAACCATTTCATTTTTTAGCATTTTCTTATTTTTATAAAGAACCTAAAAGATTTAGTGGTGGAGAAGTTTATTTTCCTGATTATAATTATGAGTATTCTTGTGATAATAATTCAATGATAATACTTCCTGGATGGGTTACTCATGGTGTAAAACAGGTTAAAATAGATAATTCTGATTATTATGATGGATATGGAAGATATTGTATTTCTAGTTTTTTTGGATCTAAGAGTAGATGAAAGTGACACCATTTGAAACTTATCAAACCTACCTCTCAATGAAAAGTCATTTTACTAATCCTAAGTATGACTTTATAAAATATGGAGGTAAATCAAGAGCCACCATGGCATCTTTTAATAAAAGGAAGGATAAGTATTGGTTTGAGAAAACATCAAGAAAGTATTCTGATGAAGAAGTGCTAAACTTTCTTTTAGCAAATTTTGTTACTACAGACAACCCACAAAACTTATGGATCGGAGAAATAATCAATTCTGGCGAAAGAAATTACGCCGATTGGATGAGACGCAAGCAGAGTTTGACTTACTTGTTCAAAGAACAACTCAACGAATTACTATCGGAGAACGACTTAGAGACAGTATTCAATTGCTCGAAGGGCCATCCACCATTACTAAAAAAGTATCTGGGTGGAGAGATTTCGCTCGAAACGCTTACGATACTGGAAAAAGTCTTTTCTTTCGTAAAAAACTTTGATAAGAAGTTAGATGATCCAGTGTGGGAATCCGTCAGTTTAAAGATAAAAAAATATATTCCTTTCATAAATATTAATGTATTTCAATATAAATCAATCTTAAGGGACATTGTAAATGAGTGAATTTTTTGATTCTGAAATAGTTCGTGAAGAACTAAATGATATTAATAAATTGCAGGAAGAAATATACGGAAGTGTATTTTCTTTTGCTACATTAAGTCTTGAAAAGAAAAAAGAACATATTGAAGATTTGATAGAATTGTTAGATAAACAGCGTATCATGTATACAAGATTATCTTTATCAGATGATCCTGAAGCAGTGAAAATGAAAGAACAATTAGCAGAATCAGTACAAATAATGGGTTACCCTAAAGGTACTGATATTAATGTTCTATTTGATACTATGAAAAAAACTATTGAAAAGATGAAAGAAACTGTTGACTAATAATCAATTCTTTGCTATAATCTAAACATCCAACGAATCCAATTTATCCGAGGTAATCTAAATGTCGTTTGCTAATCTTAAAAAGCAATCAAAACTTGGCTCTCTTACACAAAAACTTGTGAAAGAAGTCGAAAAAATGAATAACAATGGTTCATCAGGTGATGACCGTTTATGGAAATTAGAATGTGACAAATCAGGTAATGGTTATGCCGTTATTCGTTTCCTACCTGCTCCCGATGGTGAGGATCTACCATTTGTAAAACTATACTCTCATGCCTTTCAAGGGCCTGGTGGTTGGTACATCGAAAATTCTTTGACCACTCTAGGTCAGAAGGATCCTGTTTCTGAGTTTAATACTACTCTATGGAACAATGGCACAGATGCTGGTAAAGATGCTGCTCGTAAGCAGAAGCGTAAGCTAACATACATCAGTAACATCTATGTCGTAAAGGATCCAGCAAATCCTGAGAACGAAGGTAAAGTATTCTTGTATAAGTATGGCAAGAAGATCTTTGACAAACTAACTGCAGCAATGCAACCTGAGTTTGAGGATGAAGAAGCAATTGATCCATTTGATTTTTGGCAAGGTGCCAACTTCAAGTTGAAAGCAAAGAATGTTGCTGGTTATAGAAATTATGATTCTTCTGAGTTCACTCCTGTTACTCCTTTATTGGATGACGATGATGCACTCGAAGGACTCTGGAAGAAAGAAAGTTCTCTTCAAGAGTTTGTTGCCGCAGATCAGTTCAAGTCTTATGAAGATTTGAAAAAGCGTCTTGGTTATGTTCTTGGTAATAAAACCACAGTTCGTCAAGATGTGGAAACTGTTGATGAAGATGATGATCGTGGTTCTGCAGAAGAGCTAGTTAGTGCTGCTGTTGCTGCACCAACTCCTACTTCTTCTGAAGAAGATGATCCATTATCATATTTTGCTAAATTGGCAGAATCATAAAGCACTAAAAAAGGGGTCTTAATTGACCCCCTTTTTTTTATCTACTTATAGCATTAGTATTTTCTGTTCGTATTAGTTTAGAATTAATTTTTTCTGAAGAATCTTTATACATCATAATATTTCTCATATCATTTAAGAATTGTTGTAAATAGGTCTTTTTGAGAAGATATATTGAACTTTTCTTTCGATTTTTAATTGTTTCATATTCAAAATTAGACACTCCTCTTATAACATTAGATCCACTTTTTTCTATATTTTCAGTTAGAGGTATCTTTTTTTCATAATAATCAGAATCTGGATCATCATCTATTATATATTGACCATCTTCATCTTTTTTAAAATCTGTAAATTGACTATATGATAATACAAAATCTTCATCTACAATTTTCCCTGCTGGCATTATTAATCTACCTGAAGAGTCTTTAATTTCTATAGTTTCATAGTGATGAATATCATTTAATTTAGTACCATAAATTTCTTCTGCATAATTATATAAATTATTGCTTGATAATGGCCATTCATTTCTCACATTAATAATACCAGCAGTTAATAATACAACCCAATCAAATTCTGAATTGTTATAGTATTCTTCTGCAACGGTATCTGGTCTTGCACCTTCTACTATTTCATACTTATTAAAAATTGTGAAAATATTTTGTAAATCATCACGAAGTTTATTTCTTCTGAATAAGTTTTTAACTAGTACATAACTTTGAGATGATATAGCATCAGATAAAAAACTCTGATATTCTAAGTTTGGTAATTCTCTGAAATATCCCATTTTAGTAACCTACTCCATCTGATCTATCATCATATGCACTATAATCTTCATTATATATTGGTGTTAGTTCGGTGAATGAAAGAGTCATAATCATAGAAATTGGTGAACCGTCATTATATGTTGCAAAGTTTCCTTCACCTGTATAATTCATAGTAACATTTCTTAGAGCACATAATTTTATTCTATTTAAATAATCTCTTGCTTTTCCAATATATTGTATTTCAAAAATATTTGGTGTTTTTAATAGTTGTGCATTTTGTGTGCGTGGAGCCATATTTCTTTTGAATATCTTTATTATTTTTCTTACTTCTGTTGCTTCTTTTTCAAATCTTGGTGTGAATTTAAATTGGAAATTAAAATTTCTTAAGGTTGGACCTTTGAATAATAATTCCATATTAGGATTCAATACATTTGCACTATTTCTAGCCATTACTTCACTGAATGGTAAATTTCCTCCCAATAAAGAATTAATTGCTTTAGATGCAAAAAAGTTTGAGACCATACCTTTATTGTCTGTTATACCTCCAACCATGTTGGTGATTGATTTTGTTGCTCTTTCAGCATCACCACCTATTAGAGCTGCTGATCCTTCTAGTGCTGCTTCTTGAATAAAATTCAGAGAACCTTGTCCATAGTCTGTTGTATTTGAATCAACTAATTGAGCTGGAATTGGAAGAAACACTGCTCCAAGTCGATCTTTTTTTAATGAACTTTCTTCATTTCTTGAAGTTACTGCACCACCACCTCTCACATACTTATATATTGAGAATTGCATAAAATCCATAGTGTTGGTTATTGCACTATAAGGATATCTTGCATCAGAAAATTTATCTGGTACACCAGGTTCGTTAACTTTCTCTTTCTTACTTACTATTTCTGGTGTTGGTGCATAAACCTCATCTAGATCCATATCTAGATCAGTTCTACCTTTTGTTTTTAGATTATGTTCTGCTGCCCCTTCAAATGCTTTAGCTTCTGTACCATTTCTTCCACCATAGTCTGCAGGAAGTGCTCCAGTACCTCCAGTAGATCCAAATGCATCTTTTGCTATAGCAATTTGATTTGATCTAGTTACATATCCTTTATCATTTTTAGCTGGTGCACCAGTTTTCCAATCATATTCTATACCATTTACTGTATAATTTTTCATCGACCAATTTATTATTTTAACTATTTAGACGAATATTCTGAAAAGGTATTTCTCTTGCATCCGCAAGTTCCTCTGGATAGATTTCATACACTTGGCCAACTATCTCTTGCCATGTATATTGCCTCATTTCACCCCAATGATAATTGAATCCTTTAAAACCCCATCGAAGTATGTCAGTAACTGCAACTAATGGATGTGCATCATATTGTAAATTGGAAGTTTTGGGTGCATATAAGAAAGTATAATATTTTCCAGCGTCTGGTATTGCTGAAACTGAATCACTTAATGCATCCATTAGTTCTAACATTAGATCTTCAGAATCTTCTGTTCCTGTTAAATTATTAACAACACCACGAATTCTATTATGTTTATCATCTGTGGGGTAACTATATGTCATCTTGTTATACCTAGTTCGTTTTCTGTTAATACTTTAAATTCTAATCCTCTATCAAGACAATAATCTTTTGCAGCTTTCCATTTTGCTTGATTCTGTGCATATTGACGGACTTCGTAAATATAACTTTTAGTTTTCTTTTTTTGTTTTTTAGGTTCAATACATTGTTTTTGGGGTTTTATTTCAATTACATACTTTTTAATTTTTCCAGTATTTTCTCTTACTTTAATATAGAAGTCTGGGAAGTATCTATGAACTCTATTATCTAATGGGGATCTATAAGGCAGACAAAATTCTTCACTTCCCCATTCTAAAATATTCTGATTACTATCACAATATTTCATGAACTTAAGTTCCCATAGAGAACGATAAATGATGTTTCGAAAGTTACCTTTATACTTTAATGGGTTATTCGGTTGATATCTTCCTTTATAAGACATCTAAATACTTAATAATATTAATATAAGGTATTTAGAGTGGCAGGGCTTATTACAAATTATAAGATGGCAGCCCTTACTAGAATGGATCTTAGTAAGGTTGCTTTGAATAATCAATATCAAGTAAATATCTCTGGTATAACTGCAGATTTGCAAAGATATTTAAGTCAAAATTATGATTTACCTAGAAATTATTCTACTGGTGCTGGAATCGGAATAATGTGTTCTGAAGCAAGTTTACCAACAACTTCATTTGCTACTGCAGAAGTTAAAGATAATTTTCATGGTATAAATCAACAGTTTGCACATAATAGATTGTATGTTGATAGTGATTTTAGTTTTTATGTGGATACGGAGTATAATACATTAAAATTCTTTGAAGGTTGGATGGATTATATTTCTGGTGATGATAATTATTTGGGTATTAATAAGAAGGATAATTTAAGTTATTATAGAAGATTTAATTATCCTATGAGACAAGATAATAAGATTGGGTATAAATCTGGAGTATTAACAATTTCAAAATTTAATTCAGATATGGATACCAGTAATTCTATTTCATATGAATTTGTTAATGCGTTTCCAAAAGGAATGATATCCATGCCTGTTCAATATGGTGCAGCTGATCTGGTTAAGGTAACAGTTCAGTTTGCTTATGATCGATATGTTCTTGGTTAAAACCCTACTATATAAATATATGACTTGTTATTAGGATATTATGCCTTTACCAAAAATTAATACACCGACATATGAGTTGGTTTTACCTTCTAGTGGAAAAAAGATTAAATATAGACCTTTCTTAGTTAAAGAAGAAAAGATTTTAATCATGGCTTTAGAATCAGAAGATTCTAAACAAATTACAAATGCAATTAAGGATGTTCTTACTGATTGTATTTTAAGTAGAGGTATAAAGATTGAAAAATTGGCAACATTTGATATTGAATATCTGTTTCTAAATGTTCGTGCTAAATCAGTTGGAGAAACAGTAGAAGTTAACATTACTTGTCCTGATGATGGAGAAACACAGGTTCAGGTTGAAATAGATATTGATTCGATTAAAGTTCAGAAATCTGATACTCATTCTGATATTATTCAATTGGATAATGATTTATCATTACAAATGAATTATCCATCTTTGAATCAATTTATTGAAACTAATTTTGAAGTGGGTGGAGAGAAGAGTGAGGTCGAACAATCTCTTAATGTTATTATGTCTTGTATTAAGCAAGTATATAGTAGTGAGGAAGCATGGGATGCGACTGATTGTAGTAAAAAAGAATTGAAAGATTTTGTTGAACAAATGAACTCTAAACAATTCAAACAAGTTGAAGACTTTTTTAATACTATGCCTAAGTTATCTCATACTCTTAAAGTCACCAATCCTAACACTAAAGTAAAAAGTGACGTGACGATAGAGGGTCTAGCATCTTTTTTCAGTTAGCTCTAGCTCATGAGAGTCTAGAGAATTACTATCGGACAAATTTTGCTCTGATGCAACACCATAAATATAGCTTAACAGAACTTGAAAATATGATTCCGTGGGAAAGAGAAATATATGTTTCACTTCTCCAGCAATATATTGAAGAAGAAAACTTAAAGCAACAGCAAAAGAGTGGCACTTATTAACTTACAGACATCTCAAAGACCAAAATTAACAGTTACTAATATAAAGAGTCCTATTGGTAAACTTTCTAGTGGGATTGGGTCTTTTCGACCTATGCGGTCTTTATCGTCTATATTTCGTAAGTCTACTCCCAATACCACTATAGATCAAAGTCCTAATACTTCATTAGGAGAGAGTCTAATTGAAACTAATAGAATTCTTGTAGAAATTCAGAATCAGTTAGCATTAGACTTTGCGAATAGAATTTCAAAAGAAAGTGAAGAAATAAAGAAGATAAGAGTATCTTCTAATAAAGCAAAGCAAGCAGAAGCTGAGCGTAGTGTAGAGGGTAAAAAGGTAGAATCTGTAATAGGTAAGACATTTAATAAAGTTGTTTCACCTATTAAAGGTATCTTTGGTAGGTTATTAGGATTCTTTAGTTGGATAGGTGCAGGATTTTTAGCTAATAAAGGAATAGATTGGTTAAGTAATAATACAGAGAAAGTTGGGAAGTTTTTTAAGACTATAGTTAAAAACTGGCAATTAATAGCTGGTTTAGTAGTAGGAGGTATAATTCTCAAGACCGTAGCAGATTTATATTTTCTATTCAGATCTATTCGTGGACTGGCATCAGCACTAGGTCTTGGTCGTGTTTTTGGTGGTAAGAGGACTACTGGAGGTTCAAGAGTTACAACTGGACATGATAGTAAAGGTTTAGGAAAATCTACAAAACCGTGGTGGGATACTCCGAGAGGTAGATCATCTTTAGATAGATTGCAAGGATCTAGTGATAGATTTACAGCAGGAAAGGCAAATTTTGGTGATAAGATAAGATTATTAAGAAGGGGTAGAATAGGAGTAAGTGGATTTTTTAATCAGGGAATGAAAGGTGGTGTTCTTCAAGGTCAAGGAGGTAAACTTCCTTCTTGGTTGACAAAAGCTACTAAAACTGATTATTCTAAGATTGCTAATTTAAAAGGATCATCATCGGGAACTGGAGCTCTTAGTAAATTAAAAATGCCTAAGTGGGCAAGTAAATTTAAGGGTGGTGGTAAAGTACTTGGTGCTGTTGGAATAGGATTGGATGCTTATAGTAGAAAACAGGCAGGACAGAGTAATGTTCAGATTGGTGCTGGTATTGGTGGTGGTCTTGCTGGTTCTGCATTAGTAACTACTTTAGCTGGTATGCTACTATTTCCAGAACCAACAACATCTGTAATAGGTGCTATTGGTCTTGGTATTTTGGGTATTGGTGGATATTTGGGTGGTAGTTCAATAGCTGATAAATTGACGGGTGCAAATAAAGTAAATGGAAATATAGATAGAGGAAAAGAACTTCGTAAGTTACAAGGTGGTGGTACAGTAAATAGAATGAAAGATGGTAGCATTAAGGTACTGCCACCATCACTTGTTGAAGGTGCAACTCAAGGAAACGGATTGACTCCACCTCCTGTAAATGGTGCATCATTACCTTATGTAAGTGCTGTCGATCTTAGTAATGAGGAAGTTAGAAGAGTTTCTAATATGTTGGGGATATTTGTATAAGATATGGAAACTCAAGTACGAAAGTTAAAAATAAATGTAACCAATATTAAAAGTTATTTGGTTACTTCTAATAAGAAATTAAAAAAATTAGAGTATAGAAAATCTAATTTAATTGATAATGAAAGAAAGAAGATAAAAAGAAAGAATCTTGAAGAAAATGTTGAAAAGAAGGGAAAAATAAAAGTTCCAATTATTAGTAGTATATTTGGGAAAATTGGTGGTGTTGTTGCAAGTTTAAAGGATAGATTATTAGGTTTCTTTGGATACTTATTGTTAGGATTTCTAGCTAATAAACTTCCTGAAATTATTAAAACTATTACGAATATCTTTAATAAGATTAAATCTATTTGGACTGGAGTTGTTAAAACATTCCGATTTATAACAAATGGGATGACAGGATTATATAATGCTGTTGGTGGTCTTTTTGGAGTCAATAATATAAACAACGATCTGACTAAAGCATCAAGAGATTTGCAGGTTCTTAGTAGGCAGATTGATTCTAGTAATGTTAATTTGGATATTGAACCAACTTCGCAAGATAAATCTGAATCTGAAAGTGTTCCTGATATTTCAAGAGATGTATCCGAATCTGGTGCAGATGTATTAATTGTAGAGGAACAAGAATCAACAATTCCCAAGTTTCATATGGGTGGAGTTGTTAGGAAAACTGGTCTTGCAGAAGTACTAAAAGATGAATCTGTATTAAGACCTGGTGCCAGAGAGGAAATGATTGCAGATACTTCTAATTTATTTGGTATTCCTATTGATCCTTTAAATTATAATACCAATAATGCAGATGTATCTACAAAATCATCAAAAGAATCTATGGTTCCTAAGTTTTCTCTTCCTTCGATGAAGATGAATAAGAATATGTCTAAAAATGTGACTCGTAATAATGTATTAAATACATTAACGGATATGGATAATGAAACGGAAACTATTATTCTACCTATTCAAATGCCATCCAGATCTTCAGGAAGTCAATTTTCTGCTGGAAGATCTCCATCAGTTGTAGAACCAAGAGTATACAGAGGATAAAATAAATGTTAAAACAAGGATCACCATCTGAATATAATCAATTTATAATAACTTCTGGTAAAAAGGAATTGGATGTTATAAAAACCAATGCAATATCTATAGTTAGTATATATTTTTATGAAAATTTGTTATCTCCTTATATAACTGGAGTAGTTACTCTTGCATCTACTGGTTCGGTTGAGGGTGTTAGTGAAAATGAGGGTTTAGGTAATGCAAAACAACTACCAATTGAAGCTGGATCTTATATTAGAATGCAAATAGAACCTGGAACTAATCTTGGTCCTGGATTAAATTTTTCATCAGAAGAAGATGTTCATAAAAAACTTATTGTTAATGAAGTTCAAGTATTAGATAGACAATCTACTAAAGAAGTGGTTCAAATTAGATTTACTTCAGTAGTTGGGCCTACTGATAAAGCATTAAAAGTTAGTGAAAAACTTGAGGGTAAAATTTCATCTGTTGTAGAAGATGTTATCTTGAAAGAGCAATTTAAAATGAAAGAGGATGATTATCAAGTAGATGAGACTATGAATAGTGTGAGTATGAATGGAATGAATAAGACACCTATTAACATGTTGGGTGTTCTAGCAAGACAATCTATTCCTGCTACTAATAAAGGTAAGGCAAATCCTGGATATTTTTTCTATCAAACAAAAAGTGGATTTAAATTTAAATCTATAAGTTCAATAGTGACTTCTAAACCTTTTATTAAAACATATCATTATAATGGTAAAACTCCAGACATTGATTCTGATGAAAATCTATATAAAGTTGCTAATTTTGAAATACTAAGAGATCAAGATCTTATCAAACAGATTGAGTCTGGTGTTTATGCTAGTAAGAATTTCTTCTTTAATCCTGCTGAATATAAATTTACTGAAATAGATATTAGTGTAGAAGATGAAAAATTAATAAAGGATAAAGATTTTACTCCTTTAGGTAAAAAAGATGAGATTACTACACCTGAAGTTGTTGATCTTTCTATAAAGGATGGTCAACTTTCACACAGAATTCAAACTGCTGTGATGAGTGTTAAACCATTATCAGATGATGGTATGGTAAATAAAGGTGATCCAGAATCTATAGAAAATAATCCAGAATTTTGGTATGCTGCTGGATCCACTAGATACAATATATTATTCTCTCAAAAAATTGCAATTACTGTTCCATGTAATACTATTTTGGAAGTTGGTATGAAAATTAACTTAGAAACAGAAAATGTAGCATATTGTTCAGGAATAGATGGTGTTGATGAAAGAACATCTGGTCAATATATTATTCAGGCACTATGCCATTATTTTGATGATAGTCTTTCTGTTACCTCACTTGAATTGATTCGTGATTCTTATGGAACATCAGATTCGTTCTCTACAGATGGATCAGGTGATGTTTCAGATTCTTTCCTTATGAGTGGATCATTTAGTGATGAAGTAACTAAACAGAAAGATCGTGGATTTCTTGGGTGGAGATCTAGTGCAGATTATATAATGGGGGATTCAACTGATTTCGACAATATGGGAAGAGGAATCTAAAATGGTAAAAGGAAAATTCGAAGACGTAGATTTAAACGATAAGTTTTATGGGGCCAAGGGTAATAATTGGCTTGGTATCGTGTTGCCTTTTGATTCTCAAGAAGAGCAATTAAAAGGTCAAGGAGGATTTGGGTATCGAAGAAGAGTGGCGATTATGGGCCATCATCCTTCTACTGGAGAAATAAAAGATAGTAATATTACATTCGCACTAGTTCAGTTAGGTGTGACTGATGGTAGTGGTGCAGCAAATAGATCTAAAAAAGTTTTAATAGCACAGGGTGATGTAGTTGTTGGTTATTTCTTGGATGGAGATGCAAAACAAAACCCTATTATTACTGGAGTATTAGGTAGAACTAAAGGTATTAAATATGGAAAAGGTAGATTCGATATAAAGAGTGGATATGGTGGAGGTGGAACAGATAAAAAATTAGCTCTTACTTATACTGATGAAGCAAGTGGAGATAATCCTCCATGTTTTCCATTAGCAATAAATACCACTTCAAAACAAGATAGAGTAGAAGCAACTGAGCAAACAGAAAAAGGTGGAGTATCTACTGAACCTGAAACAGATACTTTGAAAGAACCCCCAATAGATGAAGAAACACAGAAAAGAATTGATGAAAAAGTTGCAGAAAAAGTTGAAGAAGGAATGGATGAAGATGAGGCTATATCTGAAGCTAAAGATGAGGTTGATGAAGAGTTGAGAGAAGAGGCCAGCAATGTGGAGGATTATACTGTAATGGGTGTAACATATGATGGTAATACTGGTTTACCGAAAGAAATTCAACCAGAAGACACCACTGAAAGTATCAGCACTGAGAGTACTGTTGACGGTATCACCAGTTCTTTTGAAAGTACCACCACTGAGAGTACTACTGACGGTATCACCACTAAGACTACTGAAATTAGTAGTAGCGTTCAAGGAACTGTTATAGGAGGTGTATCATCTGATGAAAGAATGAACAAAGCTATAGATAGATTGAATTATGAGAAGGAAAGGCGGGATCTTATAAGAGCCTATGGTAGAAATTCTGAACAGGTTAAGGCATTTGAAGCACAACGATCAGTAATTGGTGTAAATACTTATAATGAAAAAACAAATACAAACCCAACACCAATATTGAAAAAAACAAATACAAACCCAACACCAATATTGAATAGAGAAACTGGGGATCCTGGTGAACGAACGGCACCAAAATTAGATAGAGATGGAACTCCTGAACGAAAACTGTCTATTACAGAAAAATACCTAATGAATAAAGGAATAGATCTTACTAAAACACAAGGTGGATTGACTAATGATCAATATAATGACTTGAGTAGCAGAGATAGGAAGTTACTTACAAACCAACTTAAACTTTCAGATCAGCGAGGTGAGTTAGATACAACATCTAATCCTAATACAACTAACTTGGGTACTGGTAGTGGTAAAATTACCATTATAAGAGAGGATGGATCCACAACAACTGACTTTAGGGAAATTGAAAAAGCAAAAATGGCAGCCAATAAACCTATTAATACTCTTAAAAATAATGTTCAAAAAAGGATGACTGAGAGTAGGGAGAGTAAAACTACAATTGGTCAAAGTTTAGCAAATAATGCACAACAGCAAAATGAACAATATAATAATTGGGTTAATAATGAAATAAACAAACTTGAATGGAAAAAGAATTTGAGAAGTAGTAGTGAGCAAGACAAGATAAATTTCCAAAAGCAGATAACTACTTTGGAGAATGATAGGAATAATGTTAATAATAAATTTAAGACATCATCATAAATATTAAATATAGAGGAGATTGTTATGTCATCAAGAAAAGAAGAATTTGAAAAAAGGAAACAAATCCTAAGAAATATACAAGAGTATGGTGGAACAGGAGTTCCAATTACTGTAGTTAATCCTGATGGTACCGAAAACACATATGCTCCTGGTTCAGAAGGATATGCCAATGTCTATAAAACAGGTGGTTTAAGGGATCAAGCAGTTGGAAACTCTAATGCAGTAGTACAAACTACAAGTACAACTAATAATACACAAAATACTCAGACAAGGGTTGTTGATGAGAATCCTTCAAGAGTTGATTTGAAGGATGGACAGGTTGCATATGGGTCAAGGGAGGTTGATGGTAAAGCCCTCATGGCACAAATGAAGGCTGAGAATGAAGCGTCAGAACTTAATAATGTTATTAGGGAAGCAGTTGAGGATCAAGCAGATAGGGGAGTAAGTGGGAAAGAGGAAGTACCTAATGATCAATTAGACAGGGTAGTTGAGGTAGATAAAACCCCTGCTCCACCAAACTTAAGTGATGAACAGATAGATACTGCAAAAGATTTAATAAAAGCAAATCCTCCAGGTAAAGTAGCACAAGAGCAGATTAAAGAACTCAAAGAAAAATATCCTGAGGTTTTAAAGGATGTAGAAGCTGCAAAAAATTCTGAACTTACTCCCAAAGAAAAAGAAAAAAAGGATAAACTTATTGCATCAATTGAAGCATGTGAAAAACCAGATAGTATTACTGTAGGAAGATCAATAGTATTTGCAGAACCTTGTAAGGATAATACTTTTGATGAAATGCAGGTTCAAATGGAGAATTTTTTCAGTAAAATTACTGGACCTGGAAATGCCATTCTTAATATGCCTAATGAAATAAAAAATGTTTCTAATATAATGAGTGGAACTATGAGTGGATTTGTCAATAAATCGACGGCTGCCGTTAATGATAAATTACAAGGATTAATTAGTAAGGGAATGCAAAAAGTATCAACAGCAATATTTGCGAAAGTTGGTGCAGGATATCCTTATAGTGCAGCATTAAAAGAAGTTACAGCTATTCATGAAGGTCTTATGGGACCAGTTAGTGGATTAATGGATGGTGTTTTTTGTGCTGGTAAGAAAATTATGGATGCTATGAGTGGTATGATTAGTGATTTGATTTCTGCAGCAATTCCAAATATAACAAATCCTGTTCCATGTGCAGTACAACAAATAATAGGAGCAATTAATAATAAAGTTATTAACATGATTGATTCTGTTACAGGATCACTTTTAGGCCCTATTACAGGAGTATTGGGATTTTCATTTAGTGCCAAGAGTTTTTTAGGTGGTGGCATAAATATTGCTCAAAAACTCATGTCTTTAGGAGATTGTAGTTCTTCATCTAAGTGTCCTTCAAGTAATACTTTTACTATTGGTAAGGGTTTGAAAAAGATTTCTTCTATTTCAAAATCTAAAAAGAATTTTGAGAAAGTCTTTAGTGGAACAGCTCTTACTCAAGCAGTAGCAGATAAGGCAACAGCATTTGAAAAGGAATATGGTTCTTGGGAAGTTTTTGGAAGTCCTCTTTCAGAGGCATCTGATGCCAATCCTTGTAATACAGGAAATCCTACTAATTGTGGTGGTGCTTTTATTGAAGTTTTTGGTGGAGGTGGAATTGGAGGATCAGGTAAAGCTGTTCTTGGTAATTTTATCAGAAAATTTGATAAGGATGATTTATTTGGTGAAATTCAAAGAACTGCAAGTATTGTTGGTATAGAAGTTACAAATCCTGGTAGTGGATATACTACTGATCCTATAGTAACAATTGATGATGAATGCGATAAAGGTCGTGGTGCATATGCTCAAGCTCATGTAGATAAGAATCCAAATTCTCCTACATATGGTCAGATTACTAGTTTTACAATGATTACTCCTGGTGTAAATTATCCTGCTAAAGATGCAGAAACTGATTTATACATTGATAGAGTCATTATTCAAGATCCTGGAAATGGATATAAAGATACAGATACTTTAGAGAATTTTGATTTAAGTATAATTAAGGGTCAAGTTATGGGTGGTAGTTTGGTAAATCAAATTCCATATGATGATTTACCAGAACTAAATATAGATAGTGAAACTGGAGTAGGTGCAATTTTGAGACCCGTAATGTCTAAGAGGAGACCTCAAGGTAAAATTGTTCAAGTAATTGATTGTGTGAGTTAGCATTATGGCAAGTAAACAAGATTCTCATACATGGGATCAATTGGGTCCTAAATTTGTTATTAATGTAAATGACCCAAATCCTGATAATTTTGGTGGAGAAGCATTTAGTCTAAAAGGAACTAATGATAATCAGACAGTTTTTTTAATATCTCATCATGAAAATGATCAGAGTAGGATAAATGCTGAAGGTGGATTATTAATAGAAGCTGGAGCTAAGAAAGAAGCAAATCATAGTGGTCCTCTTATTATACAGGCTTGGGGTGGTGATTGTGATATAACTTCTGCACAAGATGATGTTCGTATAAAAGCAGCTGGTACTATTACTTTAGATGCTAATCATATTGTACTTAAAGGTAAAGAATCAATTCAGATTGGTGATGCTTCTACAAGAGAACTAAGATTGAATGGAACTTGTATACAGGTTGATGGTAAAAAAGGTAATCTTCCTTATGCTTTAGGTATAGCATGGGGATGTAAAATCGCATTTGGACCTGGTGCTTTTGTTGGTGCAGCAGTAGCTAAGAAATTCTTTGGAAGGTGTTAATATGTCAGGAAGAATTAATTCAGATTTTACTCAAGATGGAAATTCGATATTTGAAAATGTATATATTCATGGGGAGTTAGATTATCAATTTGATACTATTCAGGGTGAAAAATTAATAATAAATAAGGAATCGTGGCATGGTGGAATTGCCACATTTAAAGATGATGTAATAATAGAAGGTAATTTATATCTTGATTACTTAACTGTAAATAAAGAATTTGATGTTGGTCTTGGTGGCACAGTATTTACTGCAAATGCTGATGATTATGGATCTTATGTTGGTGTTGGAACAACAGGGCCTGTACAAAAATTTCAGGTTGGATTTGGTACACAAGGATTTGTAGTTAGTGCTGGTGGTACTGTTGGTATTGGAACAACCAATCCATATGGAGGTTGGACTGTTGATAATAGTGAATATAATGATGCAAAAGAAGGACCATTAAAACTTGATGTTGAGGGTAGTGCTCATATTTCTAGAAACATTTATGATCGTGTGGGTTCTCCTGGACAAAATAATTATTGGTTGAAACGAGATGAAGTTGGAATTAGATGGCAACCAATACCCCCTAGTGTAGATCAACAAGGAATTAAAGTTCAGGATGAAGGTGAGTTTATACCTATTGCAGGTATTGCTCAAACATTTGATACTCTTAATTTCAAACAGGGAAATAGTCTTGGTATTGGTACTGATACTCTTATACCTACAACCACACCACCAACCTGGCAAGAAGCAATTAGTAATCGAAGTGGTACTATTAATGCTGGATCTAATGTAGTATCTATCTCTACAGCAAGTATTAATCTTGGTCAAATCATTATTCCTGATATTGCCGAGCCTACAACTGTTCTTGATGCTAATACTGGTATTACTTCAATTGGAGTTGGTACTATTGCACTTTCCAACTCCAGTAAGTTGGGAATACAAACTACTATTAATTTTGATATTGGTGAGTATCAATATAGTGGAATAGCAAGTATTACCACATTTGACTTATGGGGATTTGATGGTCAAGGTACAAATGCTTCAATCTATAGACTTACAAATGTTGGTATTGGTACAAGTATTCCAGCTAGTAATGTTGGATTGCATGTTGTTAGTGCTGGTACCACTGGTGTTGCTGGAATATTTACTGGATCGTCTACAAATACTTTAGTAAGTATATCTCAAACTGGAACTGGACCTGCATTAGATGTTATAGGTCATACTGAATTAAATCAGACTTTGAATGTGGGTCTTGCTGCTACATTTAATGACAATGTAACTATCACTGCTGATAATAAATTCTTTACTATTGAAAAAGTAGATGGTACTGATAAATTTACGGTAGCTACTCAGACTGGTAATACACATGTTTATGGAACTTTAGATGTAGAGGGTGAGGCAAAATTTCAAGATAATATAATTCTTGATGCAGATAATAAACAATTTATCATTCGGAAAGATGATGGAACTAATAAATTTACAATTGAATCTGGCACAGGTAATGCTCATGGGCGTGGAACTTTAGATATAGATGGTGCTGCTAATTTTAATTTACAAACAGATGCATCAGGTTCTAGTAGTGGTGGTTCTGTAACAATTGATGGTGGACTAGGTGTAGCTAAAAAATTATTTGTTGGTAAGGAGACTAAAATAGAGGTAGCCACAGATGCAACTGCTTCTAATGCTGCAGCAGCATTACAGGTTGTTGGTGGAACTGCTATTGGTCTGAAATTATATGTGGGTAGTCCTGTTGATGCAAGTAGTACCAGTGTTGCTGGTGTTGTTATTACTGGTGGTGTTGGTATTGGTAAAAAATTACTTGTAGGTAGCACTGATGATTCTCTTGATTTAGGTACTGGTGCATTTCAAGTTGCAGGTGGTGCTGCCATTAATAAAAATTTAAATGTTGGTGGAGGTGCCACAGTTGGAGGAGCTACCACACTTCATGGATTATTAGAATTAAACTCATCTCTTATAGATCAAAATGATGATGATGGAGTGGGTGCTGCTCAAACTGATTATCGTTTGGCATCTGTTGGTACTGGTGTATCATGGAGACCTGCAGGTGTTCAGACAAAGAACACTATTTGGGTTTCTATTGATGGTATGGATACTAATAGTGGATTACTTGAGGGTGATGCAAAAAGAACAATAGGTGGTGCGGCAGCAATAGCAGAAACGGGAGATACTATTCTTGTAAGATCTGGTGTTTATTATGAAAATAATCCAGTTGGTCTCAGGACTGAGGTTACAGTTTCTGGAGAAGATTTGAGACTTGTAACTGTTGTTCCCAATAATACTAGTAAGGATGTATTCCAAGTTAGAGCAGGTTGTTTAATACAGAATTTAAACTTTGCTGGTCAAAGTAGTTCTACAGATCATGTTGGATGTGGTGCAGTTGCATTCCCTCCAACTGCAGCAGGTGTTTCGGGTGGATCAGATTATCAAGCTGTAAGTGGATATACAGCACTTGGACCAGCAAACCAAGGACCAGATAGAATAGATCCATCAAAAGGTGGTAGATATAGAAGTCCTTATGTTAGAAATTGTACTAACTTTATGACTGGTAGTGTGGGTATGAAGATTAATGGTGATTATGTAAATGCAGCATTTACAGGAACCAATGATCTAGGACAAGATCTAAAGTCCATGGTTTGTGATTCATTTACCCAGTATAATGAAAATGGAATCGGTGTATCACTCACTAATAATGCATATGCTCAGTTAGTTTCTATCTTTACGATTGGATGTGATATTGCTATTTTTGCTGGTACTGGTGGTCAGTGTGACCTAACAAACTCTAACTCATCCTTCGGTAATTTTGGTTTATATTCTGATGGTGTTGGGGATGTTGAATTTATTGCTACTACAGACACTACTACTATTGCAGGCCAAGATACTTTTGTTCTTAATGGGGTAAGGGATATTGCATTAAATCCTAGAAAACCATTTGATGGTCAGGGAGGATATTTTCATATTAATATGGATGATTATCCTGATAGTCCTGCTACTGGTATTGTAACTCAACCTCTTAATTTTATTAGAAGTATTGAAATTATTGATGGTGGAACTGGATATAATGAAGGTGCTCCACCAAATGTTACTATTCAATCACCACAGGGCCCAGAAGCAATTCTTCCTGAATTTTCTGCGAATGTGAGTGCTGCAGGATCTATTACTTCTGTTGATGTGATTGCAAGTGGTAGAAATTTCCTTCCAAATCAAGAACTTACTGTTACTTTTTCTAGTGGAAATGCAACTGCTACGGTCAACACAGATCCAATTTTATTCACTGTTGATACTGCTACAGATGTTACTAATAGTGGACTATCTACTGTGACTTTTAATGAGTTTATACCTTATAATGTAGGTGCAGCAGTAACCACTGAATTTGTAAGATTGAGTCGTATCATTACTAGTTCACATTCGTTTGAATATGTTGGTGCTGGTACTGACCTAAATAAAGCAAACCCATTCCAGGGTGGTGAACCTATACCTGAAAATGAAATTGTTGCCATAAATGGAGGACAAGTTCCATTCACAAGTACGGATCAGAAAGGTAATTTTAGAATTGGTGACGGTCTTACCATTGACCAAACTACATCAACTATTAGAGGAAGAGACTTTAATAGAGCAATCCAAGCACAATTAACACCATTAATATTAGCATTGAGATAATATGGCAATAGCACCAGTAAATAAGTTTATATCAGTTGCTGTTCCTGTTGCACCAGGAGAGAATAAACTGTATGAAGTACCCACAGGAACTTCTGCACTATTATTGTATGCACAGGTATCTAATGTTGGTATAGGAACATATCCAACAGTTACTTTCATTCAGAGAAGACAAACAAGAAGTACAGGACTTACTAGAGATATAAGAGTTATAAAAGATGTAGAGATACCTCCCAATGATGCATTAATTTTAATTGATGGTAGATTGGTATTAGAAAAAACTGCTCTTGTTGTAGATAGTTTGTATATAAGAGGAAATCAAACAGGAATAACAACAATTAATAATGTTACTTATAATGAGCCAACTGGAGTTGCTACCGTATCTTGTGCAGGAACTCATGGATTTTCTGTAGGTGATCAAATTACTTTAGCAGGTATTGCTTTTACATGTCCTGATAATACTGCTGGTATAACAACTACTATATTTCCTGATCCACAGAAATCTTATATTGTAGAAAGTATTGTAGATGTTGTTGGAACTTCTAGAACATTTACATCAGTGGTTGGAAATGCAAAGGGTTATAAGCATGTTTATAATACAGCAATACATAATTTTGTTCGTGCAAAACCTGATGCGGTTTCATTTACCAATCTTTCTAATGCTAATAAGTATAATGTAACTAATGCAGCATATAGAGGTTCAACTGGAATTGTAACATTTACTATTCCTGATCATGGAATGATTACTGATGATGGATCTACATATACTTCAACAGGTGCAGATTATGATGGAAGAGTTGGTATATTAACTGTTACTTTATCAGGTCATCCTTATGTTACTGGTAATCTAGTAAAATTTGCTGATAGATCTTTAGGGTTTAAGTGTTCATTGGATAATAAAACTAAAATTCATTATTACCCTCGTCGTGGTAGGGATCCGATGAGTGGTAGATGGAAAGCAGTTACTAAAATAAGTGCAAGTAAATTTGAAGTTGATGTTGGTAAAACAAAGTTTGATTATTACACGGTATCAGAGGCCATATATGATCCTACTGTTGGAATTGCAACAGTAACTATAGGAACTCATAATCTTGAGGCAGGTATTACTAGTGTTAGATTAGCACCTCAATCATTAGGATTTACTTGTACTGCAGGTTCAGGCACAAAATATTATCCTCGTGCAAATGGTCAAGGTGGTGCAAGTTCTGATGATCCTGCATACAATGATTCTGTTGGAGTTACTTCAACAACTGAGACTACAATAAGTTTAGATGTAGGAACATCATCAAATACTACTGCACATACATTTGTACCAGCTAGTAAATTACAACCAACTGCTGCAACATATAATCCATCTACTGGAGTTATGCAACTTACTATTGCAAACCATAAGATTGAAAATGGAGATGCCATAAAGATGGATGATGGATCAATAACATTCAGTTGTGATTATGGTGGTTATGTTGGTGTTTCTTCTCATAAGTCATATCCACGAACAGCAAAAGATCCTGCAAGTGATACATGGTTAGAAGCTACATATGTTGATGCAAATAACTTTACTGTTAATGTTGGTGCATCACCAGATTTATCTCCTCATACTTTTGTATCTGCAACTGCTGGTGTGACTAGAAGTGTTGTTAAAACAGGTGGTGCTTATTCACATGAATGGGCTTCTACAGTATCGGGTAGTATGTTAAGATCTACTAATACGATTGGAATTGCCACAGAATCCATAATATTTACTTGTACTATGGATAATAATCAAACTGAACATGCATATCCTCGTGCTTCTGATCCAGCACATAATACTGCTGTAGCAATAACAGAAGCAGACTATAATACAATTAGTGCAAATGTTGGAGTATCTTCTGCTGGTGGACAAGTTTCTCCATTACAAATGGAATTTATGGCAAGTATCCTAGAGAATAGTAATGCCTAAGTATTTAAGTGGAAGAGCTAAATTAAGGGATAAATCTGACTTATCTGCTGATAGGTATAGATATCTTGCATTAGATCAAGCAGAACCAAGTTTGGGTTTTCCTCCACTTGGAGGAAGTTCGGATATTCCTGTAGGAGATCAATATCAAGTAATATCTGTTATTGGTGATGATAGTGAAGTAAATCGATATTGGATTCCTGTAGGTGGTGGAATAATACCTGGATCTCTTAGTGTATATGATGAAGGAACTCTTGTTGGGGGTATAAGCAGTACCACACAGTTAGACATCAGAGGAAATGCAATTACTGCAGTAGGAAGTAATACTGGTCAACCTAATCCTGGTATTGCAGTAACAATAACAGTTGCACCACCAGGTGATAATGGTAGTGTTTTATTTAAAGCATTAAATGAATTTGCAACATCTAGTGATTTAGTATTTAATAATACTGTTGGTATTCTTACTGTAGGTAAAGGTTTAAATGTAGGAATTGGTAGCACTGTTTTAAATGCTGTTGGTGTTGGTACATCATCAATGGTTGGTGTTGGTACAGTAGAAGCCACACAAAATTTACATGTACAAGGAAATATTAGATTAACTGGTACGATATATGATTATAATAATGAAGGTGGTGGTGTAAATGATCTATTAGTTAGAACTGCTGGTGGTGTAGAATGGACTACTAATAGTTCTATTCTATCTGGTGCTGGTGGAACATTAACTGAAATGCAATTTCATGGTGCAACAGGATTAGTTGATGGTGCAGATAATTTTGTATATATTAAAACATCAGAAGGTCAATTAAACAGAGTTGGTATTGGAAGTACTCAACCAAGAAACAATCTTTTGATGGATGTAGTCGGAGTAGCTTCTTTTTCAAATATTCATGCTGGAATTACTACTATTGGAATCTCTACAATTGGGAGTCTAAGAGTAACTGGAGTTTCTACATTTAATAAATTAACAGATACTAGACTCGTTTTTGTTGGAACAGGAAGTACTTTAGTAGATAGTTCTAACTTAACATTTGACGGGAGTACTGTTAGTGTTACTGGTACTGTTAATTCTACTAATCTAACAGCTTCAGGTGTTGGTACGATAGGTAATGTTAAAATAAGTGGTCAAAAAGTAAATACTACTTCTGGTAATCTTCTATTAGATTCTGCTGCAGGATTAGTACAGATTGATGATCCTGTTTATATACCAAATACTAATGATTCTACTAATTTTGCAACAGGAGCTTTAATAGTTGATGGTGGTGCTTCCTTTGATAAGAATGTTAATGTAGGTGTTGCACTTTCAGTTAGTGGGCCAAATAGTACTAGTGGAGTTGGAGTTACTTTATGTGCTTTAGGTGGTATAACAACTACTGGTGGGGATTTATATGTTGGTGGAGATTTATATGTAGAGGATGTTGTAATATTTGATGAGGGTAATTTCCAGAGACTTATTATAAATCCTGGTGTATCAACATTCCATGGACCTATTGTTGCAAAGTCTCATCTGGATGTTGCTGGTATTTCTACATTTAAGGATGATGTAGAGTTTCATGGTGCTAATGCTGGTGTTGTATCAGTTACTTGGGATAAGTCTGATAATGCATTAGAATTTGTAGATGATGCAAAAGTTATATTTGGTACTGGTGGAGATCTTTCGATATATTATACAGAAGGTGATGGATCTAATGGAGGTAGTGTATTTAAACACACTGGGGATCATGATATGCGATTCCAAGTTCCTTCAGGTTCTCATGATATAGTATTTGAGACTACTAGTGGTGATAATATAGCAGTATATAATGCTAATGGAGGTTCTGAATTCTATTGGAGAGGTGGTAGTGGTGCTGGTAAGAAATTTGACATTAAACAAACTGGTGTTGAAGTTACTGGAACTGTAACTGATGATGGTGCAACTCATGATGGAGATGTAAATTTTCAGGGTGTAAATGCTGGTGTTACATCTGCTTATTGGGATAAGTCTGATAATTCATTTAATTTTATTGATAATACAAAAGCAAAATTTGGTACTGGTGGTGATTTACAAATATATCATGATACTAATGATACAGAACCTAATAGTATTATTGAACATAATAATTCTGCTGCTTCAGCATTATACTTATCAAGTAATCAAAGAGTTGAAATAACAGATGAAAATCATACAAATTTAAGTCTTCGTTTTAATAATACTGGTAGTTATGAGACAGAATTGTTTCATGGTACTACTAGAAGATTTGCAACTACTGGAACTGGTGTTTCAATATATGGAGGACTTCTAGATAAAGATGGTGAATTAGGTACTACTGGTCAACTACTAGAATCAACTGGTACAGAAATAAATTGGATAGATCCTGGTGATTTAACTACACAAAATGCAGCTAAAGTTGGTATTGGTAGTACTAATATTAATTTAACCTCAGAATTTGGAGCAGCTGGTATTGGAACTTATTATCTTAGTTTTGTTCAGGATAATAATCCTCATGATGATAGAGAAAATGAATATTTGTATAATAGTAATCAATTAGTATATGATGCATTACAGAATCGTGTTGGTATTGGAACTACTCGTCCCAGAGCTTTATTGCATTTATCTTCTAATGGTCCAATATTAAGATTTACAGATGCTAATGCACCAGCAAATAATAGACATTGGCACATAGCTACTAATCTTGATAGACATCTTAGATTTCAAGCAATTGATGATTCTACTCTTAATAATGGTGATGGTGCTGGTGGTGGAAATCTATTTGATTTTTATAGAGAAGACGAAAATATAAATGAATTCCGTGGAGTTGGTGCTGGTAATACTTGGTTTACAATTGATAATAGATCTTATATAGCACATGTTTTAGGTAATGTTGGAATAGGAACTACTGATGTTGATGTTGAAGTTGGTGTTGCTAATACAGGAATATTGGCAGCAGGAATAGTAACTGCTTATTCCATCTATGGTAATTTTAGAGGTACTATTGACACTGGTGTAGCAATAGATAATGCAAATTATATTAACATAACTGATGATACATCAGGTAGTGGTTTACATTATATTCATTTTGGTAGTGCGAATGAAGGATATGATGGTGTTGAAGTAGATAGTGGAGGATTGGTTTATAAGAATGATAAAGTTGGTATAGGACTTGATGATCCATTAGAACTATTGCATGTAGAAGGAAATATAAGAATTGGTACTAATGGAGCTCTTAAATTATTAACTTATCCTGTAGTTTCATATATTAACAATTATCTGACTACTGATTATGCAGTTGATCTTGGATCGACAGGTGATGCTACTATGAAATGGACCAGAATTTTTGGTGGTGGTTCTGAGATAGCTGCTTTTGATGGTAGTACAGGTAATGTTGGAATAGGAACTAGTGGTGGAGATGAAGCACATCCTGATAATACTACATTACTTAATGTTGGTATTATAACTGCTAATTATCTTTATGGTACTTTCAGAGGTGATATTGATTCTGGAGTACCAATAACAAATGCTCTTAATGTAAACATAACTGATGATACAACAGGTTCAGGTACACATTATATTCATTTTGGTAGTGAGAGTGCTGGTTATGATGGTGTTGAAGCAGATAGTACAGGATTAGTTTATAAAGATGATAAAGTTTTAATAGGAACTGCTACAGAAAGTACTTCTAAATTATTGGTTTATGGTACATCTACTTCTACACGTCCAGCAACAATTTACCAAAGTCCAGTAACTGGAACTGGTGCCAATAAGGGTTTTTATGTTGGAAGTGATTATGATGATGCAAATGGATATGTATGGAATTATGAAAATCAACCAATTGTTTTTGCAACAAATAACACTGAAAACCTTCGCATCACATCAAATGGTGATGTTGGAATAGGTACTGGTGTTCCTACTGATGAAGTTGGTGTTGGTAATACTGCAGTATTAGCTGTTGGTATTGTAACTGCTTATAAACTCTATGGTGATGGATCAAATATAACTGGTGTTTCGGGTGGTGAGTGGAGCCAAGATGCAGAAGGTAACTTAACTGCTGGTCTGGATGCAGGAAAATGTTTAACAACAAATTCTGTTTATAATATTTTTGCTGGAGAAAATTCTGGTTCGAGTGTAGATACTGGTGATGCTAATATTTTCTTAGGTCATTCTGCAGGAAATAATACTACTAGTGGAAGTTATAATATTTTCTTAGGATGTTATTCTGGATCGAAGAATGTTGGAGGAGCATATAATATAGCTTTTGGTGATAGAGCTGGATGTTGTTTAGGTTCAGGAAATGATAACATCTTTATAGGTCGTTGTTCAGGAAGACTTGCAACAGGAGTATATAATACATTCTTTGGATCTATGTCTGGATGCACTCTAGTATCTGGATGTCATAATGTTCATATAGGATATAAGGCAGGACATGATCAAACTGCAGGATGTTGTAATGTTATAATTGGTTCTTCTGTAGTAACTCCTCCACCCACAACTAATGATAATAGTAGATTGGTAATTGGAAATCCAGGTGGTGTTTGGCTTCAAGGTGATGGTAGTTTCAATGTTGGAATAGGTACTTATGTTCCCACTGATGAAGCTCATGTTAGTAATACTAAAATATTAAGTGTTGGTATAGTAACTGCTAATCATTTCTATGGTAATTTTACTGGACCTATAGAGGGTGTTACTCTTTCTACATATTCATCTTCATTTACTGCTAGTGCTGGAGTTGCAGTAGGTATAGATACTTTTGCTAAATCTGATTATGATACTGCAGAATATACCATATATTTCTCTAATGGTAGTAATATTCAGTCCCAGAAAGTATTAGTTATGGATGATAATACTACTGCATTTTCAAATGAATATGCTTTAATGTATAATACTTCTCAGATAGTTAATATTAGTGCTGATGTTGATGGAAGTAATATTAAATTAAAGGCAACACCATTAGCAGGAGTGAGTGGTGCTACAAGTTATACATGGTCAAGAACTCTTTTATAAATGATTAGTACTTCTTCAAATGTTAATGGTTCTATATCTGTATCTTTTACTGGTCAGAAAAATAGTTTATCAAAAGAACCGACTGGTGATGTAAAAAAGGAATATTGGGTTGGATGTTACTCCAAAGAAGATTGGGAATTTATTCATGAAGAATTAAAAAAGGATGGTTCTTTAGAAGATAATATACCAACAGAATCTTGTGAGTGTTGTAATGATTGTTTGCAGAGTGAAGTTCGAGGAATGTATCTATTAACTGATACTGAGGTTAATGATCTTAAGAATCATCCAAGAGTTAAGTATGTTCATATTCATGCTATGGCATATCCAGGAACATATATGGATGATCCTAATATGATCAGTGCATCTTTTAGTAAAACTGAAAGATATTCTGCTACTGTAAAGCATAAGAGAGATATGTTTGATAATTCAAGTGATTATTTTAGTGCTCCTCCACAAAATAATGATTTAATTAATAAGGGATCATGGCAATTAATGAGACATATCCAAAAAATTGATCCTTGGTATGGTATTAATGATAATACAATAATTAATAATAAAATAGAACAGTATGGAACTGGAGTAGATGTTGATGTAATTGTATGTGATACTGATATGTGGTTTGGTCATATTGAATTTCAAAATCCTAGTTCGATAACAAGTATTAAACAAGGTGATAATACCACTGCAACTACTACATCTGGACCTAGTAATTATGTTGGAACTAATGTATTAAAAAGTGGATTTGCAACCTCTGCTACTACTGGAACTTGTGGAGTATTGGATGTATTATTGGAAGGGCCTTATTATATTGATCCTGCATGGTTTGAAGCAGATACTACTAATAGATTAGAAGCTCGTTGGGATGGAACCACTGTTCCCAAAGAATCTGTTGCACGAGAATGGTGGTCTGATGCCAGTAAAAGATCTGCTGCTTTTTCTAGTGTTGGTACAATTCCATCTAGTTCTATGACACTTTATACCAGAGCTAGATGTAATGGAACTAATACTGCATATAATACTGGTGGTGAAACTCATGGAACACCTTGTGCATCACAGGCATATGGAAGACAATTTGGATGGGCATATAATTGTAATAAATGGTTTTTTAATCTTTATGGTAGTGGAAATATTGGGTGGGAAAATGGTTTTGATTTGTTAAAAATATTTCATCAAAATAAACCAAATAGAAGTTCGGATAATACAAAAAATCCAACAATATCAAGTAATAGTTGGGGTCATAGACAAGCACCTGCAACTTCTGGATATTATTATTTTAGACAAGGAGCTAGTGGTGGTACTGGTGTAAGTTATAGTAGTTATCCTAATTTTATTAATTTTTATACTGGTGATCAATCAGATAGAAGATCAATGGAATATGTTGATACTCATGCAGCAATAGTTGCTGGTGGAGAAATGATTGATGCTGGTATTATTTTTATTTGTTCTGCTGGTAATAATAATCAGAAAATGGTGAAGAGTAATCATCCTGATTATAATAATTATGTTGCGTCTGGTTCTAGTGTTGATTTCGTTGATGCAAAAACAAATAGTATATATTCATCAATGGGATATGCTGCAACATATAATAGTCAAAATAGAAAAGGTTATCCTGGACAAATGGCTATTGATAAAACAACCACTCCTTATACATATAAAACTATTTCTATTGGTGCACTGGATAATGATAATAGACCCTCAGATGGAAAAGAAAGAAAGGTAAGTTATAGTAATATGGGTGATGAAGTTGATTGTTTTGCTGCTGCAGATTATACATTAGGAGCTGCTGGTGGAGGTGGTTCTGGATATTATAGAAATGATTCTTATTATAATATTGGTTCAACACAATCTATTCTATCATATGATGCAGTATTCAGTGGAACTAGTTCTGCATGTCCTGTTGCTGCAGGTATAATTGCAACAAAGTTACAGTACAATAGAACTTGGACATATGCTGATGTTAAAAGTTGGTTAAGTACTAGTGTTACTAATCTGAGTTCTACTTATCTCTATACAGGAACAGAGGCAACTACAGCAACTGATAGTAATTGGAGTGATTATGACAATTTACAAGGAGCAGAACCCAAGGTTATTTGGGATGTGTTAACTGGTAATGAACCAGGTCCAGCACCATCACCAGTATCTTCTGATGCACAATTGATTATGTCTTCTGGGCAGTTGTTCATTTATGGGGGTAGTGAACCTCTATCTATAAGTCTAAATAACTAAAAATATAAAATGGCAGAAAAGGGCTTTGGGATCAAACAATTAGATATTTTAGGTGCTACTGGAATACCTCTTGTAGAGAGTAAGGCTGGTTTAAATATTCGAGTAGCTGGTCAAGGTCCAGGTGGTATTGGACATACTGTTGGTATTGGAACCACAGGGTTGACTGCTTGGTTGGAAACTAAAGCTAATGCAGATCCTGATAATGTAACTACTCTTAATTGTGGTATAGTAACTGCTAATAAATTCTATGGTACCTTTGAAGGAACTATTGGTGGTGATGTTGCTGCAATTACTCTTAATGCTACTACAGAAGATGTTTTCAGTGTTGCTAGTAATGTACTTTCTGCTGATAATCCTAGTGGTACAAATGATAAACTTATATTCTGGGATGAGAGTGCTACTAAATTAACTCATTTAGAGGTTAGCACTGGATTAACTCTAACTGATACTACTCTAACTGCGGAGGGTACAACTTATGCATTAAAATGTACAAAAGATTCTGATGGTGGAACTACTGGAACTGATGCTGATCCATACCTATTTTTAGATGCTTCTTCAGGAACCGATGATGCAGTTCAAATAGTAGGTAGTGGTGGTCTTTCAGTAACCAGAAATGATGATGGTAAACTCACAATTACTGGTGCCGCAGCTGGTGGTCTAACATTAGATGCATCAGTAACTGATATTTTAGATCTTACTGGATCTGCTTTAAGTGCTGATGATGCTGGTTCTGATAAAATTGTATTCTGGGATGATGATCCTGGTGGTGGAGCAGATGGTAAGTTAACTTATTTGAGTATTGGATCTGGATTGACTTTAAGTGGTACAGAATTAACTGCGGATATTTCTGGTGGTGGAGGAGTTACTGATGTAACTGTTGATTATACTGACAGGAGTGCACCCTGTACAATGCCAATCACAATAACTACACCATCAACAGGAACAAAGCAAATTAATATTCCTGGTAGTAGTAATGCTTTTGGTGCCAAGTTCGTTCAAGAATCTGAACCTACTGGAACATCAGTTTGTGAAGGAGATATCTGGTATGATACTACAACCTTTGGTGGTGGTGGTGCTGTTTCTGGAACCAATAGACAAGTTCAATTTAATGATGGTGGAGTTCTTGCTGGTGCAGCAAATTTAGAATTCTATAAATCAACGACTCAACCAGCATTAATACTCAAACCTAGTGATACTAGTGCCACTAATCATGGTGGATACTTTAGGGCACAGAATTCAGATGCTTCGAATTGGAGTGAGATTACTTCTGATGGTGGATTGGAATTATTCAGATCAGATAATACCCATACCTATGGTGGACCTTATATTGATTTTAAAAATGTAGCTTCTGGTGCTCCTGGTGATTTAGATGCTCGTATCCAAATGGATCATGCAGCTTCTGGTAGTGGTGCAAGTGATGCTAATTTCTCATCCATAACATTTACCACAGGTGGTGGTGGTCTAGGTGTTGGAAATGCAGAAGAAAGATTGCGTATCGGAAAGAAAGGTCAACTTGGTATTGCTGGAGCAAATTATGGTACTTCTGGACAGGTTATAAAAAGTACTGGTGCTACAACTAGTGTGGAATGGTCACTTGTGATTCCTCCTATAGGTAGTACCACCGAAGTAATATTTGGTGATCAGACTGAAGGGGCATATACTTATAGAAATACTGCTGTTTCTGCTATTCATCATTTTATGTCTAATTCAGGTAGTACAAGGAGCCTACAATCCTATATCAAAGTTGATGGTGAATATTATGATGTTTCTGATTATAGATTAAAAGAAAATGTGTTATCATTGACTAATGGTATTGAGACAGTTAAAAAATTAAATCCTGTTTCTTTTGATTGGAAGAATACTGGTAATAGTTCTGATGGTTTCCTAGCACATGAACTTCAATTAGCAATACCGAAAGCTGTTGATGGTGATAAAGATCAAATGAAATCGGATGGAGTAACACCATATTATCAATTTGTCTCAAAAGAAGCTATCATTCCTCATTTAACCGCAGCACTAAAAGAAGCAATATCAAAAATCGAAACCTTGGAAGCAAAGGTTGCTGCATTAGAGTCTAAATAAAAAAAAAGATAATTATGGCAGTAAAAATAAGAAAAAATAATCAATGGGTCACTGTTGCAACAGCTAGTCTGGGAACAGGAACCACTAAGGTTGCATTATTATGGGATCAAAAAAGCCAAAGTACTAATGGTGGAACATTCTCTCCTGGTGATTGGAGAGATAGAACTTTAAATACAGAAAATGATCCTCAGAGTTTTGTTACTTTAGAATCTGGTAATGTTTCTTGGTCATTAGAATCAGGAACTTATAGAATAACATGGAGTGCTCCAGGATATAATGTAAATTTGCATAAAACTCAATTAGTTTATTCTACTAATTCTGATTTTTCTGCTCCTGTAACAACTATCCAAGGAAGTAGTGAATTTGATTCAGCTGGAATAGAACCAAATACTCAGACTAGATCTTTTGGAGATACTCAACTTACAATTACTGCGAAAACCTATTTTAAAATCCAACATAGGTGTACTACTGAACAACTGACTTTTGGTTTAGGTGCTGCAACAGGTTTAGCTGCTGAAGTTTATACTCAAGTATCCATACAAGATTTGAACACTGCAGCTGGTGCTGGTGGTGGCGGTGGTGATATTACTGATGGTGATAAAGGTGATATTACTGTCACTAATTCAGGTGCCACATGGACTATTGACAATGAGGTAATAGAAGAAAAACATATCAATGCTGGTGGTACTACTGCTAATAATAAAATTTTACAATATGATAGCACTCATGCTACTGATTGGAGTTGGACACAAATAGAAGAAAAACATATCAATGCTGGTGGTACTGCTGCTAATGGTAAAATTTTAAAATATGATAACACTCATGCTACTGATTGGAGTTGGGCAGATCCTGGAGCAACAGTAACCACTTCTGATAGTCCACCTGCTTCTCCTACTGATGGTGATTTGTGGTGGAATTCCACAACAGGTATATTAAATGTTTATTATGAAGATGCAAATAGTTCTCAATGGGTTAATGCCACGGGTCGAGCAGGTGGTGCTATTGTACAAGCAAACACTAAGATTGCAGTATTAAGAGATCAGAAGAATTATGATATATCTGGTGGAGAGTTTTATGGAGATTATTGGAGAGATAGGGATTTAACCGTAATAGAAGATCCTAGTAGTTTTGTTACTTTTGTTCCTACTCCGAATGGTCAGACCACGCAAAGTGCTGGAAAAACTCCTGGTTATTGGTCATTAGAAGCAGGAACTTATGAAATACAATGGGGTGCTGGTGGATTTAATGTCAATCGTCATCAAACTAGATTGGTATGGAGTACTACTCAATCAGATATGACATGGAGTTCTAGTTCTAATAATAATACTGCTGATAATGCCCCAAATACTACAAGTAGATTTGGTACTAATGAATGTTTTGGTTCAAGTGAAAATGGTAGTGAAGAGAGCCAAGGTACATGGTCAGGTGCATGGTCAACAGGAACAAAAGTTATAACTATCACTCAAACCACTTGGTTTAAGGTTTTACATATTGCTGATCAGCATGATGATTATGGATTTGGTATCAAATTGGATAATTCTGAGTTTTCACCAAGGTATACTCAAGGAAAAAACATTTATGCTGAAGTAAGAATAGTAGATTTAGCAACTGCTATTAAAAATACTGGAGATGATTATGTCGCAGGAAAAAGTAAGATTGCAACAGTCAAGGATGTAAAAGCATATGATGCTGATGGAGGAACATTTACTGCCGATACATGGGTTCATAGAGATTTAAACACATTAAGTGATCCACACAGTATTGGTCTTAGTATTAGTGGAAATATAGTCACTGTTCCTGCAGGTACTTATAGTATGAGGTGGAGAGCTCCTGCTTATTTGTGTAATCGTTTTACTTCTAGGTTAGCTTATTCATCTACTAGTGCTACAGTTGCATCTGGTATAACTTATGTTGATGGAACCACAGGTTATTCACATGCTATTAATGGTCTATGTGTTGAGGAGTCATTCGGAGATATTGGTTCTATAACATTTGCTTCTACCACTTATCTTAAAATTGAACAATATAGTGATCAAGGATATACAGGAGGTACAAGTGGATTAGGAGTTGGATCTTATATTAATGGTGTTGAATCAATTTTTACCACTCTTGTAATAGAAGACTTAGCAACTGCTGTTAAAGAAGATGGAGGTGGTACTAGTGATAACTATACGAACAGTCTTTCAAATTCTGTTCAAAGAACTATTCAGTCAAAATTAGATGATTTTGTAAATATATTAGATTTTGGTGTAGAAGAAGGTACTGGGAAAAGCAATACAGTTAGAACTAATAATACTAGTAGATTTGAAAATGCTCTTGCTCATGAAAAAAGAATTTATATACCAGCAGGAACATATGAATTTAACAGTGAAGTTAATATCACAAATAAATCTATAACTCTGTTTGGATCTGGTGAGAGATTAAGTATCTTAAGATGGGTAGCTTCAGGTAGTTTTAATGGAATTAAGTGGGAGACAAATACTGCAGAAAGAACTCTTACAGTCAGAGATCTTAAATTACAAGCATCTGGAAATATAACTGGAAGTCCAATTTATGCAGACGAAACTTCTGGAGGTCCAGGTGGAACAATTAATCCAAATGTTGTTCTTGAGAACGTGGTCGCAGAAGATTTGGGGGGTACAACCAGATGGCAGAAAGGATTTTATTTTAATGATTGTCGAAACAGTTATTGTAATAGAGTAATTTTTAGAGGAAATCCCTCTTCAAGTTATAATCCAGATTATGGATTCTTTATGGATGGAAGAAACATAGGTTGTATTGATTTTAGTTTATTTCAATGTCAGGTTTCAGATGTGCGTGGTGATCCTGGTGCTGCGTTTTTAATAAGGGGAGCGTGTGAAGGTATTCGTGTTGAAAGTTGTTTGGCGATTAATACCGATAGAGGTGTACAGAGTGATAATCATTATGACACAGATGATGCCGAAAGTGCGGAACCTTTCGTTACTGTAACTAACTGTCACTTCAATACACACGAAAAGGGTATATTATTTGCTCGTGTTATGCAATCATTTGTATCAGATAATCATCTTCAAGCTTGTGATATTATACCAACTGGATCAGGGCAGATATTAACAAATTGGATGGGAATTGAAGTAACTGCTGCAAGTTCTAGTAATCAAAATAGTAATCTTCAATTTCATCATAATTTAATTCATGCAGGTTTTTCTGGAAGAAACTCGGTGATTGATAGAGGTGCGTACATCAATTATGCTGATCAAGTATGTTTAGATAATAATCAATTCAAAGGATGTGATGATCCTGTAATTGAATTTACAAATACAACTTCTAATTCTCAAGTATTAAATAATAGATTTGATAATTGTGATACTCCTCTCATCACTAATAATGGTACAAATATCATAACAACACCAACAGTATCTGGATCTGCCCCTGCGTCGGCAACCAGCACAGGAGTTGCTGGTACGATTGCTTATGATTCAAGTTATGTCTACATCTGTACTGCTACAAATACATGGAAGAGAGTAGCAATAAGTTCATGGTAATAAATATTTAAAAAATTATAGATAATGGCATTAGATTTTCCCAGTAGTCCCACGAATGGTCAGACTTATACTGCTAATAATATAACTTGGGTATATGAAACTTCATCTACAACTTGGAAGGTGAAACAAGATGGTACTGCAGGAAAAACTAGAATTGCATCAGTAAAAGATATAAAAGGACCTGCTGCTGATGGAGGAGCAATTGCTGCAGAGACTTGGACTACAAGAGATTTAAACACTATCACAGATCCAAGTAGTATTGGTATTAGTGTATCATCAGACAGTAGTGGAACTGGTAACTATATGACTGTTCCTGCAGGAACTTATAAGATTACATGGAGAGCTCCTGGTTGGCGTATTTATACATTTAAGACTATATTGGAATATTCCACTGATTCTACATTTGCAACTGGTGTAACTGAAGTAATTGGTTCTTCTGAGTATTCTTCTACTGTTGGTACTGATGGTCAAAATTCTCAGTCAAATTCAGTAGGACTCGTTCCTTCTGTAACCTTTACTGAAACCACCTATGTTAGAATAAGGCAATGGTCTGCTGTAGCAAAGTCATCACCAGATAATGGACTTGGTGTAGCGACAATTAATAATTTGGTAATTCCAAGTAGAGATTCACAGGAGAATAATGTTTTCACCTTAGTTGAAATAGAAGATTTAGCAACTACAGTTAAAGATAATGCTACTTATGTCGAAGGAACAAGTAGAACTGCAATTGTAAAGGATCAGAAAAATAAAGGAGTACAAGGTGGAGATTTTATTAAGGATGTATGGAGAGATAGAGATTTAACCGTAGAGGATGATCCATTTAATTTTGTAACTCTTTATCCAACTACAAATGGTCAAACAACACCAAGTCCTGGAAATACACCTGGTTATTTTTCACTACCAACAGGAAAATATCAGATAACATTTACTGCAGTCGCACATGATGTGGGTAAAAATGTAGCAGCGATGATATGGAGTTCAACTCAAAGTAATATAAACAAAACATATGCCGTTACAGATTCTCGTGATGGTGAATTTTATGGTACTAGTATGGCATGTGCTGGTGCATCAACATTATCTAAAGGTTCTGAGGTTGTTGAGATAACAGAAACATCTTTCTTTAAGGTTATTCATTTTTGTAAATCATCAAATAGTGGGTCAGGATTTGGTCAAGCTGTTGATATAGGTACTCCTGATAAGGAAACTTATTTGATTATTGAGATAGAAGACTTAGCAACTGCTGTTAAAGATAATGCTACTTATGTCGAAGGAACAAGTAAGGTTGCTATATTAAAAGACCAGAAGAATTATACTGTAGCTGGGGGTACATTTAATCAAAATACATGGGTAGATAGAGATTTAACTGTAGAAGAAGACCCTCAAAATTTTGTTAATTTTACCGCAGGTGGATCGCAGTCATCCCCTAGTCCTGGAAATACACCAGGTTATTGGTCACTACCAGCAGGAACATATAAGATAGACTGGAGTGCTGTTGGTTATATGGTTGGTAATCATACTTGTTGGTTAGTCTGGAGTACTACTCAATCAGAAATTACAACTGCTGCTCTTAATGCCAATATATCTGCTGCTGGTGATTATGAAGAAGGTTCAGCAGCAAGGGCTTCGGCCTCAACTGATGAGTCTATGACTGATAGTTCAGGATATAAGGTTATAACTATTTCTCAACCCACATATTTTAAACTCTTACATAGGTGTACCGATTCCCAAACAACTAATGGTCTTGGTCGGCCTATTTCACAGGATGGTGTACTGAAAAACATTTATACCCAAGTAAGAATAGAAGACTTAGCAACTGCTGTTAAAAATAGTGAATCTATGAATAGTAGCACTAATGTTTGGCATGTCCAGAAGACTGACAATCAAACTATTAGTAGCAATGCTTGGACTGATATTTCAGGTTTGAGTCAGACTGTTACTTCTACTAGTGCTTCGACTAAATTTTTAATTACTGCTACTGTTAATGCTAGTATAGCAGCAGACGGGCATGATGGTTTGGTAAGATTAATGAGAGGTACCACTGTAATAGGAAGCACTTCTTCAGAAAGTGGTGCAGTTCATATGGGTTTTGGTCAGGTAAGTGGACAGAATTCACAATATGAAGCAAATACTCTTGCAATAACTTATTTGGATACTCCTGGTACAGGAAGTCATACATATCATATAGAAGCTATAAATCTTCAGTCTGGTGTAGATATGGTGATAAATAGGCGAGGTCTTAATACTGATTTCTATTTGGTTAGTCACATGTCAATTCAGAGATATACTTGACAAATATTTCTATATGTGATACTATACAATGAGTCACATTACTGCATGGATGGACGAAGAATATTTAATGAAGTGTGTGGTTGACCCCACAAAGAAAACTTTCTATCTCTATTCTAATGAAGGAGATACGAAGGAAATCGTATGCGATAATACCAATCAGTTTATGAATGTATTAAGTGTTGTTAGAGCATCATGCCCAGAGGATAGATTAGTTTATACAGAAGTATAAATATCGAAGGTGA
>VTLG01010364.1_pt1 | contig 47807 bp, 72 predicted proteins | sample 4694571 | NCBI WGS metagenome assembly VTLG01 (sample SAMN12604809, study PRJNA352737) | marine metagenome | biome: ENVO:00000447; feature: ENVO:00000209|ENVO:00000569|ENVO:01000036; material: ENVO:00002151; isolation source: viral sequences binned using virsorter ... | reverse complement strand
TGGAGGCACTGGACCTACAGGACCTACAGGACCTACAGGACCAACTGGACCACAAGGTTCACAAGGTTCACAAGGTTCACAAGGTGCTCAAGGAGACAAAGGTCAGAAAGGAGAAGAAGGTTCTGGTGGCGGCGGTGGAGGTTCCAAAGGACAGAAAGGAGAACCCGGTGGTACTGGTTCAACTGGACCTACAGGACCTACAGGACCTACTGGACCAACTGGACCACAAGGAGACAAAGGCGCTACAGGAGGAACTGGACCAACTGGACCACAAGGACCAGCTGGACCACAAGGTTCACAAGGAGACAAAGGAGAACCCGGAGAAGCCGGTCCACCGGGAGACCCCGGAGGCGGCGGTGGAGGATGTCACTTCCCACCCGGTACTTGTTTCGCACCCGGTACACCAGTTATGTTAGCAGATGGTACAACCAAACCAATCGAAGAAATAGATGACGGTGAAGAGATATTAATTTATAATGTAGAAACAGGTGAGTATGATGTAGAAGTATTAGAACACGGTTCTTATGCTACTTATAGAAACCACTTTGTAGATTTACACTTTGACGACGGTTCAAAGATTACCTCTACACATGAACACCCTTATATGACATCAAATAAGGAATGGGCTATTGTAGAATTTGAAGAGTGGATGAGAGAAAGATATCAACAAGACACAGTATTCAAGAATTTAAAACTTGACAGTGTATTAGGTATACCAACAGGCGCTAAAGGTATAGGCGTTAAAGGTAAACAGATAGTAAACAAGAAAGTGGTAGATGTAGAAAAACACTGGTCCACTGGTGACAGACAAAACGCAGTATGGAACATCATAACTAAATCTAACAACTATATTGTTGATGGTTTAGTAGTTGGAACAGAAACTGATATGGACTGGGATGAGATAAATGTTTACGCACTAACAGAATACGGAATGTCTTTAGAAGATATGTATCAACAGTTTGTTGATGAAGGAACACTACCTGACAGGAGGTCTGGATGATGAAAGAGTGGGAAAGAGAAGAATTACTAATCAGGATGGATGAAAGGATAAAGACTATCTATAATAGAATGGATAAGTTTGAAACTCTTTTCACGAATCACTTATCACACCACGAAATGTGGGAGAACGATATAAAAACATCTTTACAACGCTGGTTAGCTGTATTAGTTACGGCAGCTGGCGGTGCAGGTGCAATGGGGATGATGTAAATGGTAAAAAGAAAAACAACGAAAAGAAAAACAACAAAACGTAAACCAGCAGCAAAGAAAAAATCTAAATCAAGAGTTAACGAAGCAGGTAACTATACTAAACCTACTATGAGGAAAAGACTTTTCAATAGAATCAAAGCAGGTAGTAAAGGTGGAGCAGCAGGACAATGGTCTGCACGTAAAGCTCAAATGCTTGCTAAGGCGTACAAAAAAGCAGGTGGAGGTTACCGCTGATGGCACTTAAAAAATCTCAAAAGTCCCTAAAGAAGTGGGGAAAACAAAAGTGGGGTTACATTACTAAGGCTGATGAAAAGAAGCCTAAATCAAAACGAGGTCGTTACTTACCTAAGAATGTTAGAGCAAAAATGACTAAATCTCAAAAAGCAGCAGCAAATCGTAAAAAGCGCAAAGCTGGTGGAGTAGGCAGTCGTGCTAAATACTCTAAAAAAGTAAAAAAAGCAGTTAGGAGGGCGAAATAATGCCATATGGAAAAGGAACATACGGAAAAAAAGTAGGACGACCAAAAAAGAAAAAGACTAAAAAGAGGAAGAAGTAATGCCAGTAAAAAAGAAGAAAGATGCAAAACTGACAAGAGCAGGAGTATCAGGTTACAATAAACCAAAAAGAACTCCTAATCACCCAAAGAAGTCACACGTGGTTGTGGCAAAAGAAGGTGGAAAAACTAAACTTATTAGGTTTGGTCAGCAAGGAGTAACAACTGCTGGTAAGAAAACTGATAAAAAATCGAAAGCAAGGAGGAAAAGCTTCAAAGCACGACATGCTAAAAACATCAAGAAAGGAAAGATGTCAGCAGCATATTGGGCAAACAAAGTAAAATGGTAAAATGGCAATAACAAGAGATTCAGTAATGACTTTAGATAAGCTAGGTAGTCGTGTTAGATTAATGACAGGTATTGAAGCATCAGAAGTTGATGACGACGACCTTTCAATATTAATAACAATGGCCATAGAATGGGTAGAAGAACAAGAAGGCGTAACTTATACTGTAAACACACACGATTTACAAGACCAAGCAGTTACATATTATAGTTCCTATCTAGCAAGCATAGCACAAAATGGTATGGGTATAGAAAACTTAAAGATAGGAGAAGTATTTATCTCTTACAATGACGAAGACCCATACGGTAAGTATTTAGATATGGCAAGAAATGCACTATTACAAAAGAACGCATTAAGTATTACTACTTCTACATATAACGCAGACCCTACGTTAGGAGATGTAGATTGGAAGAAGAATATTGATGGTTCAAGCAGTACATTAAATGTCAGACAAAAACCAAGGAATATAAACTGAGGATATTATGGTTAGTACGGTAGGTCTAGGTTCAGTCAACATGCCTAAATTATTAAGGCACATGAGCAGCCGCACTAACAATGTAAGAGAAGTGGTGTTTCAAAGAGATGCCATATTTGATAAATCAACAAAAACTACTAAAGGTTCAACTAGTGACGCATTAAGTGGTCCAGCAGTTAATTTTGGATATGAAAAAAGCACAAACACTACAATGACCGGTAGTGCTGATAATACGGTTTACCATAAGAGTACACCAGCTTTAACGATAGGAGGCTTAAAAGTGCTTCAAACGCCCGTTATTAGCCGTTCTGGTGTCCTAGAAAGAACAGGACATAGAATTTCAGGAGAATGTGACTTTTACACTCCTTCTTTAGCAACAATTAGACAACTTGATAATTTTAGCGAAACAACTCAATTTGATGAGTTCGAAGCATATGACAAGTTTATAGATATAGAAAGAGTAGTATATAAACCTAATGATATAAGCTCTACTAATGACCAAACAATAAACATATCTTCTGCTAGTAAAGTTTTAGAAAAAATAACTTTAGAAGAAGGGGTATCAGGCTCTACTTATAATTCGGGTTACGAAGTAGATAGGATTAGATTTAAAATCAAGACGGCAGATGAATTATCATCAATTACACTTAACGGAAAAGAAGGTGGTGCAGATAAATCTTTGGTATGGACAGTGACAGATGCATTCGCACCTAGTGATTGGGTTTTGATTGATTTACCTATTAGAGATATAGGTGCTGCTACTGATACTGAAGAAGTATGGGTAAACGGAGTCAACTATACTCTTACTCCTTCTACAAGAACATTAGATGTAGATAAGCTCTATGGAGATAATAATAATCATTTAAGCTCCCTAGTAATTGCTACATCAAGCTCTAGCGCTATAGAGCTTAAAGATATTAATATATATAAGAGTGCTGAATGGAGCCTAGAGACTATTAAAGACTATAGAGATGAATATATGCAAATATCAGCAGTTAGAGTAAGAGGAGATAGAACAAGCAGGAGAAGAGCACATGGCTAAAGATTTTTTAAATGTAATAGAAAGAGCCCTGATGATGGGAGTAAGTGATACGATAAATACAGCAGTAACGGGAGACATATACGTTTATGGAGAGTTTCCAGAAACAGAAGATTTGAAATTCCCAGCAGTTGTAGTACAACAAGTAGCTTCTGGGTTCGAAGAACAACTTATGGGACAAGGACAAACCTTTGGCGGGGCGAGTGGTACAGGTGAGATATACGGTGTTGCATATACTGTACACATTATACTAGAGAGAGAAACCGAAATAACCATAGGTAGTGAAGTATATAAACAAAGAAGATTACTGAACTGGCTTATGTTGAATTTAGCTAATGCAGTTATGGATATCAATTGGGACACTTACCAAGAAGAACAATTAGATGTTCACGAAAGACATTTACAAACATGGAGAAACATAGGATTTTTGGAAGAACTACAATGGTATGGTGCTTCTGCTGATTTTATGTTAACATTTAGTAATTTTAGGACTTAATGATGTCTACACCTTCAAAAAAGAAATATAAACCAATTAACCTTTATGCAGTAGCAGCAGGATATTACCCAATTATACCTAGTTCTGGTATGCAAAATGATAGAGCAGGGTTTTCTATAATTAAACATTATTCTAAAGATTATAGGAGTCAGGGAAACAGACCTGCTATGTGGAAAGAAAATGGAACACCTATTACTGCTTATGTGCAAGGTAATCATATTTTTTCTACAAGACATAGGAACGTACAAAGATTTAGTTCAGGAGAATCAACCTTTTTATCAAGGAATAAAAGTAAATTTATAAATATGAGAAACCAACTAGCAGGTAGAGCTAGAGGTATAAATCTTGAAATGGCTAAAAGTATGAATGTTAAACTAGGAGGAAATTACCGAAAAGCTACTGCATCTACATTACAAGTACCTGCAAGTGTGGGAGAAACATTTGCTACCCCTGCTGGAGGAAAGACTATAGGACATACAAAACCAATTGATACTGATTTAGAAGGTAGGAAAGTAAATATAACCGCTTCGGCCTTAGGAGAAGCAGGACATGGTCAATATGGGTCAGGACAAAGGAGACTTAAAGAAATTATATTATCTATTGAAAATTCAAAAGTAAAGAAAAAAGTAAAAGATAAACAAAAAGCAGAAGCAGGTTTGAGATATTTTAAAGAAAGATTACCACAATGGAATGCACATATAAGATATGTTAAGAAAAAAGCAGGTTTAGATAAAGTCACAACAAGAGCTACTTCTATGGAAAAAACTAAAATGGCTCAAGCTTTTAAAAAGCAAGGAGCAGTTCAAGGAATGAATCTGATGGCTTTTGGTTTGCAAATACAAGGTAAAGGTGTTTTTGAAACAGGAGGACATATGTATGAGGGTTCTAAACAAATGACATCACAACATTTAGGTAATCCAGATTTAATGTACACAGGTCCCGGTGCGTTTGAGTCAATGCCTATTGATGATTATACATTTGCATCTTTTGGACCATTCAGGTTAAAACAACAAGGCGCAGACAGGTTTACATATTATACAGATATAAAATCTCGTATCTTTAGAGGTTATGATATGACCATGTTGTTTGGTAATACAATGAGAAGTTTTGCTAGCGCTCAAAGAGGTATGACAGATAAAATGATAAGTTTCTTAACCGCTACACATGCAGGTCCAAATAAAACAGCTGCGAGAATTAATGCAACAAATAGAGTTACCCATAAAGATATAGATACAGCAGTATCACTTAGACCAGAAGTAAATTTAGTACAAGCTGGGAATGCTTATAATGCAGCAATAGATGGAATGTTAAAAAGACTTAGAAAAGCTTCAAGAGGAGTACCTCAAGGAATCAGAGCTATACTTACTAAAAACCGATTTAAGTTTGCTAGACAAGGCGCTGAATATACGTCTATATGGGCTGCACCTTATATCAGTATTTTCGATGTTAAATCATTAGGAGCAGGTTATGACCCAAAATAATACAATTATAGCTAATTTCAGCGAAAGCTTTATATACTAGGAGCTACTAAAGGTATAGTATACGTCATCGCGAGACGTAAAAACGGAGACAAAATATGGCATATTACCTAGGAAGAGATGTTGTAGTCGCCCTAACCACAGAGGACACAGGCTTTGGTCTACAAGTAGATGTAACAGATGGAGGTTTACAAACCTTCGCTACTGGAACTGGACTTGAAGACGCCGCAGATTTGGTTATAGCAGGAGGTAGAGCCGGTGCAATTTTTGGAAGTGCGCTTGGTTCAGGAAATACCTACTCTAACGAAATTTCAGATTTAGTTGGTGTTGACCTCAGTATAGGAGTGATTGACGAAGATATAACCTATATGGGACAAAGAAGTGTCCTTAAGGCAGAAATAAAGAAAGAAACTACCATCACACTTACAATGAAAAAGAGTGATGAAAGATTTGACATTGCATTTAATGGCGATGGAACAAATACAGGCAGATACGGAATCAAAGGAACTGGTTCATTCCACACAGGTCTAGAAGACCCCGGAGTAGCAGACTTTGGATATCGTGTATATATTAAATTAAACTCTGGTGAGTATTTTATGGCACCAAACTGTTGCATACAAGGACACACAGTCACTTTAAATGCAGACGGTGTTACAGAAGAAACACTAGAATTCATGACTTATTTAGACCCTATAATAGGAAGCGCAGTTAGCGTAGCAGATGCTGGAGCATTCTGATGGCTTATTATTTGGGTAGAGATGTCAAGGTATGGGCTTTATTAGAAAGTTCAGATAATCTTGGCGTAGCAACAGACGGAACTAATGGAGCATCTAAAGTTGCAGAAGGAACAGCAGGAAGCTGGGCTTTTGGACGTAGAGCGACTGGTTTGGTCGATGGTAAAGCACTGTCCGATTTAACTAGTGTTGATTTATCAATAGGTGTAGTAGACGAAGATATTACATATATGGGTCAAAGGTCTGTTTTAAAAGCAGAAATCAAAAAAGAAACCACATTAACACTTACAAGAAAGAAAAGTGATATGCAATGGGATGTATTATTTAATGGTCCTGTCAAGTCTGGAGACGAAATAGTTTCTGGAACTACAGCACACGGTGCAAGATGGGGTATTACCTCAGCAGTAGGTGGAGCATCTAAGATTTCTGATGGATTAAGGTCTCCTAAAGACCATGCAGCAGCATCTGGTGATATAGAATTCGGATATAGAATGGTTCTTAAATTAGGAACTGGAGAATTTTTCGTTATGAGAAATGCTGGAATAACAGGTCACACTGTTACACTTAATGCAGATGGAACAACTGAAGAAACTCTAGAGATGGCTTCAATGGTACAACCATTAATTAAGGCAGCTGTAGCAGATTGTGTAGCAGCTACTGCATCAACAGAAATATAAGGTGATTTAAATGGCTAAAAAAGACAACAAAGAAGTGTCTGAGGAAGTTAAGGAAGAGGCTCCAAAAAAAGAGCCTTCTCCTGAAGCTAAATCAGAACCAAAATATAAAGTGGTAAATAGTGCAAAAGGGCAAATGAAAAGATTTCCTGACGGCACAATGGAACCATTATAAATAAATCCTTCCTAGGATACAAAAAAGGAGAAATAGAAATGACAGAAGAAGCAAAAGAATATTGGACGTTAGAAGATTTAGAATCTCTAACAGAAACAGTACAAGAAGCAGAAATAGAACATCAAGGAAAATATTTTCCTGTAAAATGGTGTGAATTGGTAGAATCAGAGGAACCTAAATTTGATTTGGATGAGACTCTCACAGAAGAAGAGAAACAAGAACAATATCTAAAAATAGGTAAAGAACGTTGTTTAGCCATGATTGCTAAAGCAACAGAAAAAGATTCTGATTACATTGGTATATCAAAAGAACAATGGGTTAAATTACCATCTACCTTGAAATATAAAGTTCAAAATACATTGATGGGTGTTCAGATTTCAGATTTTCAGTCTGGATGAGGGATTCACCTGAAGCGGTTTATCTCTACATCCCTTTAATGAAGGAGCTCAATATGAGCTGGAGTGAAATAAAAAATACGCCAAATCATGAATTACAAGGTTTAATTCACGCATTATCAACGCACACTACTGTGCACGCTTTTGACGGCTATACACCTGATGATATAGGTGAACTAGCAAAAAAGAAGCCACAAATACGTAGTGATTATGCTAGAAGTATGGAAATGAAGGCAAAGTTAGAAGCGAAAGCAGGTTTGAAAAGGAAAGTAAGGTCTTTTAAAGATATAGTAGGAAATTAAGATGGCATTCATGGGCGGGGGAAACCCGATAAGTGTAGCAGCTAACTTCAGATTAGCGTTTGATACACGCAGTGCTACACGAACTGCAACTAAATATGATGCAGCCATGAGTAAAATGGTGTCTCAGGGTGCTCAACACCAACAAAAAGCAGATAGAATTGCTAAACAAAATTATAAAAATACTATAAGAGACTTACAAGCTAATAATAAAGCGACAGATGAAGCATTTAGAAAAAATTCAGCAAGAACAATAGCAAGTATAACCCAAGACCAAAATAAAGCATATATGGCTGCACAAAAAGGAGTCATGCAAAGACAACATCCAAAGAGTGGTTCCTATAAAAAAGCAGCAGCTGAATATAAAACAGCTATGATTGCTATGAGACAAGTTAATAAACAATATGCTGCTGAGATGAAAAAATACAATATACAAGCTACAATGGGTAACAGGCTTGGTACACAAGCATTTGGTGCAAACACACCTCAACAGAGGAAATTTGCAATCAATCATATGAGACAAATGATTCAAATGGGTAAGTTCCAAGGTGCTCAACTTAAAGCAGCTAATCACCATAAACGCACTATGCAGAGGATTGATGAACAATTAATACAATTGGAAAAGTCAAGAGGCTACATAATGGCTAGTAACAAAAAGAAAGCAGCAATGGCTGCAAGAATATTAAACCAAGAGTTACAAAAGAACAGAATTAATTTCAAAATGATGAAACAATCTGTTCAAGAAGTCAACATGCAACTCAACCAAATGGCAGGTACAGTAGCAATGGGTTTAACGCAAGCCCTTATGACAAGTACGATGTTAATAGTAGGTATGGGTTTTAAAATACAACAATTAGCATCTGATTTCCAAGAATTTGAACAAGAGTTGAGAAATGCAAATTCTATTTGGCAAACTACAAATGAAGTTTTATACGAAGCAAGTGATGCTGTCCTTGATTTTGGTAGAGTTTATGGTATAGAAATTAATCAAGCCACAGAAGGTTTATACCAGATGGCTTCTGCTGGTTTATCTGCTACTGAATCACAAGAAATGCTTCAAGCAACTTTAAGATTATCTATGGCTGTTCAAGGTGACCACGAATCTTTAGCTAAGTTAACCATACAAGTTCTTAAAGGTTTTGGCAAGGGGATGGAAGAAGCAGCAGCTGAAACAGATAAAATGGCTTATGCTATTAACAAATCTTTGATTCAATGGGAAGATTTAGCATCAGGTGTTAAGTTCGCTATGCCTTTCTTTGTTTCTATGAATCAAGAAACAGAACAGTTATATGGTGCTTTAGAAGTGTTAGCAGACCGTGCTTTAGAAGCAGGTATATCAGGTCGTGGTTTGAGACAAGCATTGGCTCAGTTCGCTAAACATGCAGAAAATAACACAGCAGCTTTTAACAGAATGGGAATAGCTACTAGAGATGCAAATGGTGAGTTCTTACAACTTACAGATATAGCAAGTAATTTTGCAGAAGCATTTGGTGATAGTTATACTGATGCAGAAGCTATGACGCAGTTATTAGAAGATTTCAATGTACGTGGTGCTACAGCTTTCGTTCACTTAGTTCAGAATGCAGAAGAGTTTAACTTCAGAGTTAAAGATTTAGAGAATTCTGCCGGTGCAGCTAAAGAAATGGCTGACAAACAAAACGAATCTATAAAAAATCAAATACAAATTATGAAGAATTCATTTAAAGCTACTTTATTCGCTAGTGATGCAACATATGAACATCTAGGAGCTATGAATGAACTAGATTATCTATTAAAAACATTAGTAGTGGACTTCCGTGACTTTATGTTTGTACAGACAGAAACTGGTCTTATATTAAGTAAGAACGGAGAAACTATAAGAAATCTAGTTATAGGAGGATTAAAAGAATTTATAAGTCTATTTAGACATTTATACCGAGCTTTTGAAACTATGAATCCAACCAGTGAAGAATTTGTAGGTATAATGCACGCATTGACTATACCTCTAAGTTTGGCAGCAAGAATATTAGGTGTGTTTGGAGAAGGAGCTATGGAAGCTATTATAATGTTTAAAATGTTAAATAGTTTAGTTCCTATGAATACAATATATACTCTTATGCAATCACAAGCACAAATGACAGCTTTAGGAGTACAACAAGCTAGAATAACTAGTATGTGGGCAATGGCAGGTGCATTGGCAGCAGTTAATGGTCTTATGTTTGCAGGACTGTTATTGATGAACAAAGAAGGAGAAGGATTGCAACAGATAGGAAAACTAGCAGTTGTAGTAGCAGGAGCGATGATGGGATTGGCAGTTGCTAAAGCAGCAGCATTTGACCCTAAAACTTATCTAGGTTTGGCAGGAGTTGCTTTATCTGTAGCAGCAGGAGCAGGACTTATGCTTGGATTTGCAACGCTTATGTCAGACATGATGGTTCCACCAGAGATGGAAGAATATAAACCTATAGACTTTGCAGGATTAGAACCAGCAGTAATGGATATGGGAGGTATGTTTATACCTACATACGACAACGGTGGTTTAACAAATGAACATGGTTTAGCTATGCTACAGAAAGGCGAAACAGTTATACCAAAAACAAGAAACATGCTTGATGGCGGAGGCATAACTTTAAATATACACGGCGACGTGTATGATTCAGAGAACTTCGCTGAAAAGATAGCTCAGGTCTTACCAAGAGCTTTAAGAAGTAATAATGATACAGGAGGATTATAATGCGCGGAACACATTTTATGAAACAGTCAGATATAAGCACAGAACCAAATAGGTGTTTTGATACAGGATTATCAACAGCATTTACAGATATGTTCGCAGGAAGACTGACTACAGCAGATATAAGAGATTTACCTTATAAAGAAGGTTTATTTTTAGAAATACCTACTTCAGAAACACCTAATTATGGTAGTGGAGAAGTTGTAGGACATCAATTAGGTTTATATATTAATAGTATAGCTGGTAATGATATACCAACTTTAGGTATATGGAAGGCCAAGCAAGGAATAACAGACAACGTAGGTAGTTTTGGTACTACAGTAGTAAAAGATATTTATTCAATGACATCGTTTGTTTCAGATGTTTCAACTTCTAAAATTTGGCAAACTAATTTTGAAGGAGGAAGTAAGGGCACGTTTTATAGTGCTAGTGGTTATTCGACCAGAACAGTTTCGTCAGGTCCATATGTAACTTGTCAAAATGCATGGGATGAATGGGCTACAAAATCTCTTTCACAACATGATTTTCAATCTTTCAAAGAAAAATACGGAACAAAACATGAGGTAAAAGGGGCTGACGCAGAGCCAGTTATATACTTAGAAAAGAAAACTGACCCAATAGAGGGTGATTTTAGTGATGCAGTGGGAACCTTTTTCCACAACATACAGAATGACAAAAATGCTATGGCAGGAGTAGGCGAAGCATATGCTGAATACACATGGTATGTAAAGGGCCAAGTAGGAACTCCGTGGGACGGTACTAACGACCCATCATGGGATGTACAAGATAGTGATTTGGATGTAAAATATGATTACGAGGTTACAAACAGGATTACAAACAATGACAAATCAGTTCGCCAATTCATGGATACTAATGGTATAACTGGTATAGACCATACTATCTGTAATAATCAATTTAGAGCGATATTAGAAAATGCAAATGATGTAAACACATTATGGTCTTCTGGTTTCTTTTTTGAAGAAGGAGATACTTATTCAGGTGCAAGGGCAATTAGAGCTGATTTAAAAGCCAATCACCATATTAAAGCTGTAACACATGAAATACCTGAATCAGATGAAGAGTTTAATGGGTTTATGCAAGTAGCTTCTTTTTTCAAAGATGACATAGTTCCCGGTATAGTTATGACTAAAGACCCAGAACAAGATAGTAGTGGTGCAAACAGTACAGCAGCTAGTAATAAAGTCAGACAGAAAGTAGTAGTTAATACTAAAATCAATAAATTAACAGAAGTAGTTGCAAAAGATAATTCAGGAGATGGAGCTTCATTCCCATCAAGAGGGATGGCAATGTGGTTTAAAAATAGATATGCAACGTCCGATGTATCAGAATGGAAACATTGGAATGTAGCAAAAGACATCTATACCCACCACTATAATGCAAATAAATCTAATTTCGAATCAGCGACAACAGGTTTAGCAGGGTCTAATAATTCACCATTCTGTGGTTTTATAATGTACAAATATAAATATAATTATTATATAAAATCATTGGGTAGTGCTGAAGGCTCCGCTGGTTTTAATTTTGGTGAAGCAGAAGGAGATGAAACTAGTACTGTACCAATGCATTTTAATTTTGACCCAGATTCAACGACATGGTCTGCCGGCTGTGTAAAATTACACGCAAACCCCATAGGTAAATGGGTACAGTTCCAAATGGTATTTAATCCTAGAGGTTCTGGTTTTGTTTTATATGTAGTAGATTCTGAAACTGGCTCACTATTATGCCAACCAGTACAATGTTGGTCATCCCAAGCATCTTCAAGTTGTAATGCAACAACTTCTTGGCCTTATTTTTCAGCTGCGGCTTATAACTGTGCATCTTTAGGTACTACATCTGATTCAGATGATTATGCAGGAGAAACTAATAATGTCAACTTTAGACCTAGTTTTACATGTTTAAGCACACCAGCTACAGATTCAGAAGAAACTCAAAAAGACAATTCACCAACTCATACTGATGTAATATTTGATAGTGCCTTTGTTACAAATGGAGGTTTTAACTATAAACATATAAATAGTACCCTTGCAGGTAATACTTCAGTACAACCGGGTAAAATAGGTATAGCACATAGGACAGCTATAGATAGTTCAGTTGTTAGCCAAACAATAGATGACAACAACAAAACAATTGAAGATACCACTGGATTTACACCAGCTACGTTTTTATCTTTTGGTTTTAAAACTACAGCTGACGCAGTTCCTTTAGCAGATGGTGTACCTAAATATTTATATTTCAATGATTTTCAACCTAGGGCTTCTATAGGAGAAGCACAAACAGGTATTGATTCTAGATACATGAAGTGGGCTTGGAGTACAGCATCTCCAAAATTAGGATTACAATTATGGGGTATAGATAATGATGGCTCAGTAACAGATGATGGAACAGTAGGAGCTTCTATGTTTACACATGGCGGAGGTAGTGGTAATATGAGAATGTATTTTTCATCAAGTCAAATAGATAGTGAGGGTAATGCAGCCATTACACCACTTTTATCAAATGAGTTCTTTAGTCAAAAGGGACATATAGCATACGCTTCGACTGATATCAGTGATGGAGCTTCTATGAATTCAACAATAGTAAAAAGAGAAAATGTATTTTGCTCTATGAGAATTCTTCATCGAATGCCTCAAAGTAGGTATCAATGTAGAGTAGATACTTTTAATCCATTAAGAAGTCAGAACTTGGATGATGACGAAGAATATATAGCATATATCCATAGTGCCCGTTATGCACCAGTGAATTATATAACTGGTCTCAAAGTTAAAAATATAACACATGACGCAGATAGAGGTGGGGCAGGATACATAGAATGGAATAAAAATTTAACCAAAAGTGATGCTTACAGAACACTACAGAATAGTGCTTTAGATAGTGCAAGTGCAGATGTCTTATCAACAGCATCTAATGACACTCTTACATGGAACAACAGCACTCAAGTTGAATTAAAAAACGGTACTAGGATTAAATTGTTAGATTATTTTAGAGCAGGAGACCAAATACAAATTGCTGTTTCAGGAACCGCAGCTCACTGTGAAGGAACACATACTATCGAATCAGTGACTGCTACCACAATAGTTTTAGAAACAAATTTAACTTCAGACGATACAATTAGCGCAGGTACACTATCAATACATAAAGTTGGTGATGATTTTATATTACAAAATCCTGCAACATATGCAACAGACACAAGATTTGATGATTCAAAAAGAATGTTTATTTCACCACATAGGTATTGGATATTTGCTGAAATATTTAATTATGATTATGATTCAACCTTTAGTGAAGGAATAAAATTACCAGATAAAACATATACTTCTGTAGTAGCTACTGATTTAAAACCGGCAGGTTCAAGTGAATCAGGCAGTACAGACTTCGGAGCAGATGATTTTGGAGCCACTTGGAATGAGTGGTTATGCACAGATGGTTATCCTAATCAAAAACCATGGAATTTAACAAGAGATGCCACTGCTAACCAAGTGTTAATTGTTGACCATGATTTTGGACACGGAGCATATATTAAAGATGATGGCTCTGGTACGGTTGTAAATGCAGGAACAGGAGGTTATGTGCAGAAACATATACCTGAATTAACTATAGAAGGCAACCCTCAAACTAATTTGATAGATATTACTTCTATAAGGTCACACAAAGAATATGCACCTAGTGAAAGTATATACCTATGGATGAATATGGTAAACTCAGGTTCGGATGCTCATGTAAACGTCTCTACATTTGATAATACAGATAGTACACAAAGACCTTTCTTATTAACAACTTATTTTGACGAAAGACCTAATGCACCTGTTTTATCAGTTCAACCATACGAAAAAGACACATTTTTACCAGAATATACATGGGATACAGACGCAGATGATTTATGGTATGGTTTATTACATATTGACCATAAAAACATAGCTAGTCAATACCATAATGCAAATTGGAGACTACATTTAAATGAAGATTTAAAAGGTTATGAAAAGAGTAGTTATAATAAAATTATAAAAATGACACAAGGAACTGCCGCTGGAGCAGACATACTTTACGATTATTTCTCAACAACAGCAACAGCAGTTAGATTTAACGGAGATAGAATATCTAGTATTTCTGGTAATGTGGTTGTAGATGCAACAGCGAAAACCATAACCATTGCAGGATATGGTGATTTAACCGATACATTTAGTAGTGGTCAATCTATAGATATAGTTGGTATGACTAATTCTGGTAATAATTTAACCAATGTAGCAATAAGTAGTTTAAGTACTACTGTTATAGGAGTTTCCAGCGCTACTACTCTTGTAAATGAAACGAGAGGTGGTGGTTTTGTAACAGTAGGTAATGTTAGTACAAAAAAACTTTCACTTACTTCACCGGGAGTTGATTTGAATACAGTTTTCAATGCAGGTGATAAGATATGTGTACATCATGCTACTGATAATAGTTTAGTAACAGGCTTTGGTGTAGAATATACAGTAGCTTCCGCTGCTGCTGCTCATGTTATAGTAGAAGAAACAATGACTACTAATGCTACACACACATCCGCTCTAACTGTTAAAAATCAAGCAACACCACCTGATGATAGATATGACGGACTTTCAGGACATACCAAACACTTTTCAGGAACTAATAAGAACGTTTTAACGTTTACAGGACACAATTCATCTAATGAAGGTAAGTTCTCTCTATGTTGTCACGTAGTTAATGATGATGTTACTCTATCAGGTACTGATTATATTATTTACTCAAGAGCAACAGATTTATCTGGTAGTGTTGATTATAATTATTATGTTGCAGTAAATGCCTCTGGAAATATAGTAGTTTCAGTTCAAGGAAATAGTGGTAGTGATAATAACGCAGCTACTACTCTAACTTCAGCATCTATTATACCTACAGATGGAGAAACCCCTATGCATATAGCATTTACATTAGATAAAGATTTACCAGCACAAAATTTAAAGTTATTTATTAATGGAGTTATGGAGGCATCTTCAGGAGTAGCAGCAGACGCAGGAAGTACTAATACTACTTCTGTATGGGCAAGAGATTTAAATATGTCAGGCAATTCAAGTAATTTATTCATTGGTGCTGAAGACCAATCAGGTAATAATGGCTTTAATGGTAAAATAGAAGAAGTAGTAGCTTATGGAGAAACTATTTACCCAGTCAATCCTAGAGATGGTAAATTCTTACATACAAAACCATTGGAAGATTTCCAAGGAACTAGTACAACTGTATCACCTACATCCTATACTGCTAGATTATTTATTAAAGATTATCATAATATAAGAGGTAGTTCAGCTACTGAAATAGCTACTTCTTCATTGATAAGTTTCAGAAAACCAGTTTTCGATTTAAGAGGTGGCTAGATATGGCAGCAAGACCAACAGATTTTATATTAAAGGTTTATATGACCGAGGCCGAAGCAATTATCGGCGCAGATACTAATGCATTAAACATTATAGGAGACCAAGTAACCGCTACAAACATTACAGTTACAGTAGATGTTCCAAGCGCTGGTAAAGATACTATAACTATAGGAGGTACAGTAGTAGGAGATATTACAGATACTTTTGAAGCAGGAGATACCGTAACTGTATCTGGTTCTACTTCTAATGACGGAAACCACGTTATAGAAAGCAGAACTGATACTACTTTTGTAGTAGGAAATACATGTACGGCTGAAGGTTCTCACGTAGGTACATATACTTTTACAAACGCTACAAAAACAAGAGCACAAATTAATAATAATGAACAATTAACTGGTGCTCCATTTTTTACACATGAAAGATTATTTTATAGATTAGAAAGTTTAACACCAGCAAGTGAATTCTATATAGACTGGGATGACGGTGATGATAACACTCCTGAAAAAGCTAATTTTTCAATACGTAAATTTGATTTACCTACTAATTATGCTGTATTTGAACACACTTATACTAAGCATGGTGAGTTTTTCCCAATGGTTAGATTAACAAGTCCTGAAGGATTTAAATCTAAATTATATACTCCGGCAGAATCACCAAGAGCATCATACAGGGAATTGGAGCCAGCAGTAGATTTATCAGGCTCAGTAGGACAGACTAAGTCACAAGTGGCATTAGATTCTATGATAAATGCTAGAATACCTTCTTTTGCCCCTTCCAATCACCCCCCAATTGCAATACTAAAAACAGATAGAAACCAAGTAATGTCAGGAATTGATAACTCAATAGTGGTTGAAAGTGGTATATCTGAGGCAAAAAGAAGAGCCTATTGTTATATTGATGGTAGAGATTTAGGTATACGACATGCTTCTGGAATAAACGGTGGTATTTATAATTTAGAGCAAGCAATAGAAGTAGTATATGAAACGGTTAACGGTGATGTAGTTAAAGAAACAGTTTCGGCTACAACAGCTTCAGCTGACGATGGAAGAACAGACCCTGCACCTTTTGCAGATGCTATTTTCCCTACAGCAGCTGTAAATGCTGGTTTGGCTAAAATATTATCCGTTAAGTTAGTTAAATTAAAAGAAAATCCATATGGTGACCAAAGTTCGTACAACACAAGTTATTATAATGTTAAAACAGACGGGTTATATCCTGATGAAAGAATATGGATTAGATTAGTAGATAATGATGATGCTACGGATAGTCCTAATTACCCTTCTTTTGGTAGTCTTGCTGACTCTGTTAGAGAGATAGAAGCGCAGACCTCATATCCTTGTTTTTGTTATGTTTCAAATGGAAACCCATACGTTTCAGTCGATGGAGCTGGGTATAAGGTAGTTGCTGATGGTTCTGAAAGTAGGACAAGAAATTCTAACGTTGATATACATAGATATTATTTATATGATGATAAATTAAGAAGAAAAAATAATGCAGGTTCTACTGCCGTAACAATATCACAACATGATGTGGCACAATTTTCTGATAAATTTTCTACACAGGTAGAAGCCAATGCCAATGCTAAACAAACATTAACATATACTCATGATTATACAAGAGGTCAGCAATTAGATGATAATCAATTTGATGCTTTATCATCAACCAATACTGCACTTTCTGGAGTAGGTAGATTCTTCGATGACCATAGATTATTAAGACTACAAGTTGAAGATACTAGTGTAGATGGTGGGACATTAGCCACACAAGTACATGAAATAGACGCTATGGATAGGTCTTTTGTAGAATGTGATAATGTTAGTTATAGAACTGACGGTATTAGACCTACCTCTCTACAACATACAAGTCTTTTATTATTTGTAAACAGTAGTAACAGCTGGCAAAATTTAGAAACAGGAAACATAGACAACAGTAAAGTTTGTTTTGGTGGTGATGGTAGCACTAAAAGTTCTTCAGCAAATCTTAAATTGACTGATGTAACTGGCAGTGTAGATTCCAGTATGCCAACCAACTTCTTGTTAGTTGTTAAGGATAGAAAGTTTAATAAGGTATTCTTTAGACAAGATAATGATATAGCATTAAGAAGTATGTTCACTGGTGGAACTGCACCACATTGTAAATTAACAGCATATTACAACACACCTACAGGATGGAAAGCTTTACCAATACAAGATGAAACTATAGCAGACCATAAAATGACTGCTGTAGGTAGGGCCACTTCATTGTATAATTCAGGTCCAGTATCTTGGGATTTACCAGAAGATTGGACAGCTGGAGCTCATAATGACATTTTAAGTGGAACTTGGAATATATCCAGTAAGGGTGACGGTTCAACAGCTACTGAGCCACAAGACTTATGGACAACCACTAATTTCCCAACTACACACAAAGACGGCGGCGGTTATGCTATTTTATTTGGTATTAAAACATTAAATACTTTTAGTGCTAATATTACTATAGAAAACTTCCATACTACAGTTTGCGACAATCAACATAGTAAAATTATAAAGATAAGAGACCCTAAACATATAAGTCTTAATTCAGGAGCAGGTAAGAAACATATAACTCAATCAGTTAGTTTTAGTAGAAAAGGAAACTATTATCAAATAAAAGATAGATTAGGAACTAGTGAAATAAGAAAGTTAGGTGCAGCTGGAGGTAACGTGACATTCGGTGGTGTAGAATTAGGAGATGGTTCTTCAGCTAGTAGTGGAACTAAAGCACGTGAAAGATTAGTACAATACCAAAAACAAGGAACTCCAGTATATTTTGATGTACAACATAAAAATGGAACATATACAAGATTTTTCGGTCTTGTTTCTTCAATTAGTGAAGATATGCCTACAGCAAACATGATGCCAAAATATGGTATTAACATGATAGTATCACATATTGCTGAATTTGATTCTGACGGCTCATGGACAGAAGATTTAATTTCAATCGGAGGAGAAGAGGCTAGAGGTAAGGCTTATCTAGACTGATAATATGACACAAATACCACAAGTAATAATTGATGGAAAAGAACAGCGAAATGTTATGTCATTTAATTTAGATTTTAAAGGTAATAACCAGTTAAATAGTATAAGTATAAAACTGTCTTCACCAGAATTTGATGAAAACTCTTTGTTTGGTAAATCTATTGATGTGTATTTAAATAATGGAGGTTTAGACACTGTACCTATTTTTAGAGGTATAATTAAAGAAATCAATACAACAGAAAAAAGCATGAGTATAAAAGCAGTAGATGTACGTGGTTATATCTCTGGAAAAGATTCATTAAGCATAAACCTTACTGACACAGATAACTTTGACGGTTACTCAATAGGTCAATTTCTTAGAAAATATATAACTGAAAATATAAACACATCTGAAACGAAAATAGGACTAGACTTCTTAAATGATACAACAAATTTAGTAAACCTTACTGGTCAAAGAGGTATACAAAATCCATTCCAAATGTGTGTTGGGTTATTAGAGCAAGAATTAGACGATACAGATTATGAAAATCCTTTATCTTATTTTATAGATGTAGAAGAGGGTCCTTTATATAGTAATTTAATTATAAAAAAGCAAAAACTATTAACAGAACAAACGGCTTTAGCCCTAAGTTTAACTGATGGTATATCTAGTTATAAATACCAAAGAAGACCAGTTCCAACACAGATAACAGTAGAGGATACAAAATCAAAAAACTTTTATAAAACTAAATTAGGAAATTCCCCACAAGGTCCCTTTGCAGATAATATATCAAAAGAATTTAAAGACCCTTCCGATGCAAGCAAACATGCTATTTTACACCTTAAAAGGTTACAGGCAGAAATAAATGATATATCAATTGAGGCTACAAAAGGATACCATTTAGGTTTAGAATCTTTAGTATCCATACACGTAAATAAAGACGATATAGATGGAGTTCACAGAGTAGTTAGTAAAAGTATTACTTATAATGAAAATAGTGGATTTAAACTATCATTAACTTTAAACAAACGACCTATTAAAGTAAGTAATTATTTAACTGTTCAGTAAGAACGATTATTTTTATTAGTTTTACTTCTAGATTTCAAATCACCAGTATCTACTTCATCAGCTGAAGTTCTTCTAATTATAGAACCTTCAGGCATTTCAGTACCTTGTAAAGAGTGTATACCTTGACCTAATGTTCCGTCAGGGTTTAAGTTTGCAGTTCTACCAAGTTTCTTGGTTCCAGTTATTATATCTTTTTCAGATGTCACATTTATCTCCTGAGCAAGCTAGCTCTTGTTTCCCCTGAGTATTGTCCTCAGATTCGTATTTTGCAAGTTCGCTATATACTATTCGGGGGAGGTCCTTTATAAGCCTTTCGTAGGAATGGACGTCAATTTCTTCATATGGGGCCAAATTATAGTGTCCACCGTCATAAGGAAGGAAAGACACACCATTAATTATATCCCAATTTTTATATACCCAATTACCTACTTCAAACCATTCATCATCCCTAACATATACAGTCATACTAGCGTTATGTTCACACCAATTATGTTGTAAATTCTTGTAATGACTCAATTGGTCTAAGGCAGTTACATCTTTACGAGTGATACACCCTTCAGGTGATTTAACAGGAAATTCTAACACCCAAGTATTAGCGTCTTCTTCTGTCTGTCCATTTTCAGGACTACATGGTACACCTACATCTTTCATCATTTTAAATAAGGGGTCATTAGCTGATATTCGGTACCTTCTTATATAATATTGAGAGTATCTTGGATGAACTCCACTGGCAGAATCTACTAACTGAGATACAGTGCCACTTGGCTTCACACAAGTAGTAGCAGTAGGCATCTTGGTATTCAGTATACCTGATGCTTTACGAGATATGCGTATAACACGGCTTTTAAGCGCTTTTAAGGCATCCGAGCTCAATATGGAGGGGTTATCCATCTGACCGGTCAAACTAACGCCTAAAAGACATTCTTTATCACAGTTCTTTTTCCACGTTTCTCGTAGGTAAGGGAAATTAGTAAAGGAGCTCTGTATGACTCCAAGCCATGTTGCAGTCTCTACTTTGTCTAATAGAGTGTCTAAGTCATCTTCAGCTCTCACAACAACTTCACTAAGATTACAAAACTCCATATCTCTAAGCATAATCTCTCCACAAGGATTAGTTCCTTGTATTAATGGAGCATATCTTCTTGATGGAGCCTTGTTCTGTGCAGCTTCTAGATTAAATATACCTCTTTCACCAGAGCCTGATAGAGCTAAAGCAGCCCATTCAGTTAAGAATTCACCAGCGGAGGGCTTTTCCCTATAGATAGCACTATTATTAGCCATAGCACGTTTGATGGGAAATGGCCACTCCTTCGCGTGTCGCATGTCTTTGTCATGGAGGTCCGACAAGGATATTTGAGAGCTGCGACGTACTCCACCAACTACAACAATCTCAGCTATTTGATTACATATGTCATGAGCTTCGAGAGACGTGAGTTGACGTCCTTGTGCATTATGCATTGTTTCACGAATGAAATCATGCAGTTTTACTAGAGGTTGTGGACCAGACGCTCTTCCACCCATTGTCATGAGTCTTGCTCCTTCTGGCCTAATCTCTGAGTAATCGAAATATTGGTTTTGACCATCATATAAACACTCCATAAGAGTTTTTACTGAATCAGCCCAACCTTTTTTAGAATCTTCAATTATTATTGGTTTTACAGGTAGCCCTGATTTTATTTCTGGCACTTCTGGTAATTTATTAACTTCTTCTTGTTCAACTGAAAATCCGAACCCAGTGCCACACATAAGGATATAAAGACACTCTGCAAAAGCTTCTACTGAGTTTATCTTTGCAAAAGAGCAATTATAAATCGTAGTGTTATCAGCTTTAGCTGCTGGACCAGCTGCCCATAAAAATCTCATAGATGGCATTACTGCGAATTCCATCATATACTTTCTAATTTTGTTTACAGTTTTCTCTGGTATATCAGGTCTTTCTGAAATTATAAAACCTATAAATCTTTCTATTGTTTCAGGCCAATCTTCTCGCCTGTTTTCTTCTTCTAGCCATCTAGAATACGTTCTTTTATAAATAAATTCTGCTACTTCGTTTTTAAACATTTTCTCACTTCCTTACGGTTCATTATTATAGGAGCCACACCTATATAAAGCTTATGGTGACTCGCTACATTTAAGGCATTTTTTAGAGCCATCGTAAAAATATCCAATGGCCCTACTTCCACATAGTGGGCACGTCATCATTTATAATCTACCAGAATGCGCTTAACTGGCTTCTTCTTGACGTTTGAAGTTAATACCATTATCCTTGCGGTTGCTTACCGGGATTGTAGTCAGGATGGTCTTCTTTGACCGTTACCCATCCTACGCCATTCCACACCTTTGTTACTTGTTTTGCAACTGGTGCTTCTTTAACTTCTTCTTTAACTTCTTCTTTCTTTGTTTCTTTTGCTTTTTTTGCCATATTTAGTTCCCGCAACACTCATTCATCTCTGAACCAGTATTACATTTTTCGTCACAAGACCAAGCACCTTCATAAGGTACTTCGTCTGAGTTACATTTCTGACACTCACAATTTATACAATCACAATCTTTCATGATTATTCCTCTTTACAACTGCAATCACAGCTGCATCCTTCTTTACAACACATGTTTATTTCTTTCTCCTTGTAGTTTTTTTGCGCGTAGTTTTACGCTTTCTTGCCGCTGCGGCCTTACGACCTTTTTCTGGGTGCATTTTATTATGCTGTGCAGCAGTCATTTTCTTAAGATTACTCTTTCTGGCAGTCTTAGCAGTATGGACTCCGGGTTTACCCTTACCTCCTTTACCACCACTTTTATGGTGTACTACTTCGTTTTTACCAGCGTTAGCTTTTCTTCTATAGTAATGAGCGGACTTACCACCCTTCCATGAACCATTTTGTTTACCATTACGGGCCATAGGTGATTTCTTATTCCATCTCTTCTTTCGGTTGGCACTTGTATCTTTAAATTTTTTTCGTGCCATCCTAATACTTACTCCTCTTCTTCTTCTTTGATAGCTTCTTCGCCACCTTCGGTTTGTTCTTGTACAGATACTTCCTCTGTTTGTTGCTCTTGAACGGCATGTTTTTCATCTTCCTTTTTTTGTAGCCATGCATTCCAATCTTCTAGAAGCTCATTTTCGGCCAAGAATTCTTGTTGTAATCCTTGTAATGCATTAAACTGTCTTTCGACGTTTTGGGCATATTCCGTGGTGTTATGAAGTGAAGTAATTAAATAATTCATATTATTCAATGTAGGTCCACCTTCATTTTCTGCTATCCATTTTTCCATTTCTTTGACCCTTTTGGTCAATCTTTCCATATTTGCCATAGTTATATATCTCCGTGATAGTATATAAAGCTTTCGCTCATATACATGGGCAGTGAGGGTTTTTACACAGGTTTCGCTCTTTCAGAGTCTCTGCCCTATACCTGAGTCCGAAGTTCTTATCGAACTTAACAATCTGTCTACCGGGAATCGTGGGGTCATCATTATACCAACCATGGTCTCCAGCAGGCTCATTATAGATAAATCTGAATACAGCAGAAATATCTGTTAGGCTCCAATTCGCATTGAGTAGTTCAGCTACAATAGCTTTATTCTCTTCGTAGTTACTACTACCCTTAGCTATATTAGTCTCTATTAGCTTAATTATACACTCTCTAGGTGCTTTATAGAGCCTATCTTTACTATATATATGCTTAATAGAGCCTACAGACGACTCTCTAAGCTGCTCTAATAGATAATCTGCACTATTAGAGATGGTGTGTTTTATACCTGCTTTGTCACAAAGAAAATCAATCATATCTCTTTGTGCTCTCCCACTTTTGACCATGTCAGGTTTATCTCTAGGTTCCATCGCTAAACCGTAGATTTCCTCTATACTCAAAGTCATTACCTCGTCTACTGATATAGGTACACACCAAACCCCTGTAGGTTCCCCAGTAAGTTTACTAATATACTGTGTGTTGGGAATCCTTCTTAAACAAGCTACACTATTATTAATGCAGGCTTGGTCAAGTGTCTTTAATTTATAAGTCTCTTTTAAGTGGGTTAAATACTCTCGTAAAGCTTGTCGCTTTTGAGTGTCCGATAAGTCCACTTGAGATTGAAAGTCTATATTCATTTGAAAGCCCTTGCCCCCTGTAAGATATATCCTTGGGATAATCTTTCGTGGTATACAATACTGCTTTATAAATTTTCTCACATCCTTTAAACATTTATCTACATCCCTGTTATGGTCAAAATCAAACCATATACCATTAATAACTGCTGAATCATAATTAGCTTTACCTTCTATATCTTTTAGATTGTCAAAACAGTATACACTAGTGTAACAGCTTTTTATACCATTATACTTCTCTACGTGTTCTTCCAATTCATCTGGAGAATACGCCCTAGCTATTCTTGCTGGGATTCCGAATTCTCTGTAATACATTCTTTTAATATCTCCACTTTCTGAGTCCAATCGGTTGGTATAGCAAATATATCTGCCCCATCACACTGAGACCCATGCATTACTAAAACAGTAGCATGTTCATCTTGTGCTACCATTTCGCCTACAGTTTCACATATAGTAAGGTGTTCTTTAGGGTCTTCTGCATTTATACGGTACGTTTTAAACGTACTAGCTGCATCATACCATGTTACTTTTACTATAGGCCCAACAGTACCTAATGTCTCTGCTTCTCGCATAGTGTTATCCACTAATTTTCCACTTCTAGTGTTTATCTTTTTCTCTTTCAATCTTGTCATTTTTCCATTCCTCGTAAAGTTCTGCTACAATACCCAAATCACCTAGGTGTTTATAAAACTTTGCATGAGATGGGGTTTCATTAACATACACAGGATTATCAGGTTTATCTAATAATAATCTGTGATATTTAATACTATGTAATTCTAACCATTTTTCTGTTGCCAATTTAACTGCTAAATCATTAGGTCTATTTGCCCAAATGATTATTTCGTGTCTGTCATAACACCAAGACATAAACTCTGCTACATCTTCAATAGGCTTTGCATTGTCTATATATTCTACAATGCCAAACTTTATACCCTTAGGTGGTGTACATATGACATTATCTAAGTCAAAAACTAATTTCATTGTTTAATTGCTATGATATCCTTCTTATTCACAACGACTTTACCCTTTTCTCCAGCTAAATAAACAAAATTTTCGTCATCGTGAGTTATCTTTCCACGGCCTACCTTAGTTTTATCTTCTTCTCTCCAGACGACTTTTACTTCTTCATCTGAAAAAAAAGAGATAACCTGTTTCATATCATTTTCTTCCATATTAATTCTCCATTATAGGAGCACCTACGTGGTGTCCTTATATACTTAGTACGAGCTAGTATATAAAGCTTTCTATGGTTCTAGGTTCAATTCTACTTCTTTTTCAGTAGTTCCAGATAAAGATAGGAATATTTCCGACTTATAATCTAATATAACGTCAGGAAACCTTCTACCAGCTACAAGTGTGATAAAACCTTGGTCACCACCAAAAAGGTTTTCATCCCACCAACCATCTGGTATAATTTTCATTACTTCACTGTAAAAATCTATCATATACTCTCTTTCACCTATCCACGTACCGCTACATAGATGTTTAAAAGGAGAACCTAACCAATCATATACTTCTTCTAATTCTCTAACCTTAGCCAGTTCAGCTTTCCACGTACCTAAATCTAATGGTGCATCTCCCTTTGCATCTGCTAAACCTTGTCCTGTTTCAAGATTAGGCCATTGCTTTAACTCAGCACCAAATACACATCTTGCTGTTTTCTTTACAAACTTATTCAATGCTTCATCACAAGCGTCATATCCTAATAACATAACATCAGTAGCATCTAAAGCCATAACATACTTAGTTTGTACTATCTTTAGATATTTTTCCATCTTTCTAATTTTATCTAAGAAATTAAATGGTTGTTTCATAGGTATAACTATTAACCTATCTTTCATATTTAACTGTTGCATACAATTTTCTAACAATGTTTCTTCACCGGGAACACTCCACGTTATAAGAGTTAACTCGTCACTCATTTGACCATGACAAGGGATTTCTTTAAAGTATTGTGTAACAGCATCGTCCCAGTATTTTTCATACTTTGACGGACCATTAGCGTGTACTATAGAAACCATATTGTCTGACAATTTGTTTTTAAAATACATTATATAGATTCCACCATTTCATCCATTGAAGGTTTCTTTTCCCATAGATTGATTGCAATAGCATATCTTTTACCTTTAGTAATTTCTGTTACAGCGTGTAATTTACTAGCATCAAATATTACTAATCTATTAGGAACAGGTGCTATTAACTCATACGGTGCTGTTAAATCCATTTCATGAGTATTATATATCTTCAAGTATCCACCTTCACACTGTGGTTCACCCATAGGAGGGTAATATACCGTTCCTAATTTAGGACCTTTAATTTCTCCAGTCTGATGCCAATGAGCTTCATCCTTATCAAAGTGATGGTTTAAAGCATATCCATTGTTAATTACATCTCCATTTGTTATTATTTTATCTTTAGATAGTATACCTGTCCAGTGTTCAAATCCTTCCAAATCAGTTCCTACCAATTGTGGTGGGCAATTAGTCCTCCATATAGTCTCTATTAACTCATGTCTGGTTTGCATAGGGGCATTACTATTCCACCAGCCACTCCACCATCTATATCCTTCTTTCCAAAAATCTTCATCTTTTTGAATTTTAGAAAGTAACTCTCTATCTGTTATAAAATCGTCTATTATTATCATCTGTAGTGGTCTCCTCCTACCCATAATACAAGTGATTCTCTTGTACCTTTAGTAACTTCAGTAACTCTATGCATCATATAGGATGGAAACAATACTACAGTTCCTTTACCACGTGGTGCATTTAATGAGTTTTGTCCTCTCCATAATTGTAACTCTCCACCTTCATATTCTTCTGGGTCTGTAAGCTGTACAGTCAAACTAACTTTTCTTTGTCTTTGCATACCATGTCCTACATCCATATGCCAGTCATAATGACCTCCACCTTCTTTATATATAGTGTGTTGTATAGCATCTCTACCATGTGACAGATTAAAATTCCATAGGTTTCTATTAGCTTCTTCTATCATAGTCCATAATCTTTTATATAACCATACGAAATCATCACCAGTATAAACGTTATCACCGTCAGTATATGCTACATTTCCATGTAACCATCTTATTTCTGATTTTCTTATACCGTCATTGGTAGTATCATTTTGTCCAGTCTTGGCTACTTCAGGTGGTACCTTCATGGATTCTTCTTGTATTTTCTTTATTTCATCATCGGTAAACGCATTTTCAAAGTAATAAAACTCAGCCATGTTTACATGACTTTCATCTATTGCATCTACCCATATATTTGCTTTTTCTATTTCCATTATTTCTCCTCATCAAAAAAGAATGTCTGAAACAATCTTCCAGTTTCTAAATCATTACCGAAGTATTCATCAGCTTGATGCCATAAATCACCTCTAAATATTATTGCTCTGTTAAATTTATTAGCCACTACATCTGTTTTAACCCATGCATCTGGCTTATCACCATACTTTTCTATCTCTTCACCTGCATTGTCATGATATGATGTAGAACCAGTTTCTATATGTCTATAAAAAGAAGTTCCAGAGTTATCAATAGGGTCAGGATGCAAATAAACCAGACACGACCAATCATTATGATGGTCTGAATGTATCCAAGTCTTTGCTCCTTCTACAACATACTGATATGCACCAGTATACTCACCCATATTCCATTTCATTTCATCTATTTTTATACCCATAACACGTTCTAAAAACTCTCTAACATCTCCGTTAGGTAAGGATTCAGTCCTAGTACCGGGATAATTACCACTTATACTGTAATTCATATCCAATGCTTGTCTTCTTATCTCTTCTGGGTCATCATAAAACCCATCTATTACGATTATTTCTTTTCTCATCATATCTCCTTTTTGACAAAAGACACTATAATATATCTTTTACCCTTTGTAGTTGGTCTTCCACCATGTCTGTGTGATACACTTGGAAATAGTGTACATGCACCAGCTTTAGGATTAGCTAATATTTGTTGCCTTGGAAACCATGTTCCTCCACCTTCGTAATTAGCATTCAATCCCACAGTAAACGTATAATCAGCATGGTCATGGTGTATATCCAAAGCTGACTGGTCTTCATCAGTATACTTAGCTATAAAGTCTTCTGATGTAGCTCTTATCCACGAAGTGCCTTCCAAACCCCATAAATGTCTAGCTATAGGATGACAATATGTTTTCAATACATAGTTATACATCTCTTTTAAATTTAAATCATCAAGTAATATATCAGTAGTAGGATAGAATTTGTGCCTTTCTTTGGTCCACTTGCCATTTTTTTCAGCGTGCTCAATTACTAAATCACAGAATTCTTTAGTAAATAAAGGAAACCTATAAATCTCAGGTCCCAATTCTTCTACTACTAAATCCCATTGTTTATCTCTAGTTCCTCTAGATATCATTTTTTTAGCCCATGCTTCTGGGTCTATTTTATATGCATTTAATTTTGGGTTCATTTTATAGCTCCGTCAGGTAAACCAGTATCACTACCTACCACAGCAAATTCTCTTTGCCATACTACGTGTGGGTCTACTGCATATGCCTTTAGGGTGGGTGGGTATTTAAAGCTTACGTCGCTTCGTGGGTGTTTAACATATGTAGCAGATAAAAATTCATCTGCTGGTATTATAGCTTTATGTACATTATATTTTCTTATTTTTTCTATCCCTGATTTAGATAATACATATCCATATGTACAATATGAAAAGTTAGGTTTCACTATCCCTGACACCACTTCTTCTTCAGGTAATGTTTGTGGTACCCTACCAAGATATAACAAGTCCCACTCTATACCCATAGTTTCCAAAGTGTCTATAGTTACATCTCTTTTTATTTCCATAGCTTTATTAAATACAGCGTCATCTTCAAGTATAGTAACAGGGCCGTCACACTCATTCCATATAGACCAATGACTCAATGTACAACCTATTTCTCCCCCTGTTAATGGTCTCGACCACCATTTAGCCCATGACTGGTCAATAGATAAAGCTTCTGCCTCATCCATTTCCCAATCAAACAGACCAAATCCGTTTTCTTTTAACCAACTATCTGTTATTTCTTTACCTACTTTGTTATAAGGCCAATGTGTGGTAAATTCAACACGTAAATCAGGAGCTATAAATCCCCTTTCATTTTTTTTACCTTCTTCTTTTATTTCAAAACCATTATCTCTTAACTGTATATCCATAAGAAGTCGCCTATCTTCTCTAGTTTTTATATTAATTATGTACGTCTTCATCAAAGTCCTCCAATGTAGTGATAGAAGGTATCTTTAAGTTATTAAGCTTATCTAACAATGTTTCAGTAGACACTCCTTTCTTTATTATTTCTGTTTTTCCCATAAAATGTGCTGGTATATTTAATTCCTTATGTTTCTTTCCTATAGTATATTCCTTAAATTCATTCTCTACTTCATCTATATACTTTTCTGAAAATTGACGTGAAGCAATATACTCATGGTCTAGATACAATCTTTTATCTTTAAATCTTATTTTCATATCCTTAGTTTTACCTACTTTCATATGCCAAACACCGTCAGTGTCTTTAACCTTAGCTATATAAAATATCATTATACCCACTCCAATAATGATTGTTGTTTTCTATCTAATATGGTGAGAGGAGGGTTTTTCTTAATCATATGACCAAGACCGAACTTATCTAATAATCTAGACACTATATCCCAATAATACCTGACATCTAAATCTGTTTTAGACGTCACTAACTGCTCAATCTTATATCCATCTTTCGTTTTATAATAAAGATATGAAGTTCTTATCTTAGGTTCTATCCCTACTTCTACACCTTGCTTTACAAGTGGTATCATCATATCTGTTTCTGATTTATAATCCTCAATCTTACGATTTAATGTCCTTCTTTGTATAAAAGTCTCCATAGGTAAGCTATCAAAGTCATATAATTCATCTATAAAACTTTTACTTACTCTGTTATCTAACCTTGCGTCTATCAACTTATTGATAGTCTGCTTATAAAACTTACTTCGTGTAGAAGCTTTAAAAGTAGAGCCATGCTTGGTAATACTATTGTCCTCATTACGAAGTACATAATTACCAATTTGTATCCATAAACCTTCTTTAAATACATCTTTATCCAATCCTATCCATTTAGATTCTACATTAGGTATAGTAGCCTCTAATATTAATCTCAATCTTTTTACTAACCAATCTACGTCAACATCACAATTAGTATTGATACCATCAGTGTGAACATAAACCACACTTTTCTCACCGTATTTCTTTCGTATGAGCTGTATTCCGGTAGTAAGTAGAAACCTAGCAACCGCAGTAATTGTAATCCCAGTAGCCATATCACCGTAGCCGAGGTAAGGATTTGTATTAGCTCCATAAAATGTATTCACCATGATTTTTAATGCATTACTTTTACTATTCCCTTCCTTCGTTCCCATAGCCTTAAAGGGCTTTCTCATTTCAGTAAATTCCTTACACATCTTGTATAGACAACTCTGTCTATCATTGTCAATACTTACAACTACCCTTTTACCTATCTTATCGTCAGGTATATAAAGCTTTCCATCAATATACTCTATTTTGTCTATATATTCTTCATATCCAACTATTTTAGTAGTATCTGGACCTAAATTTAAGGCCATAGCCACAGAAGGATAGAATGACGCAAAGTCTACTTTGATGTTCTTTTTATGGAATCCCGGTTCAAACAGGTCAATGTAAGCTGCTTGGAAGTTACCTTTAGGTCCTTTGTATATCTCAGGGTGCCTATCTTTATTGATATCTTTCGTCACTATCTTCTGCTCATATAAAGAACGGCCCTGCAATATCTTTGTTACATAACTCGTAGGGGCATTGATATAGGTTTCCAATGGTACCCCTATGAGTTCCGCTGTATACTGTAGTCTAGGGAAGTAGTTATCAAATAAATACTTCGTACAATCTACATCTGACAAGACATAATCGTGTATTTCAGAAAGCTCATAATCTAGCAAGTCTTTGTGCTCGAAATCTAGTTCTAAGGGTTCAAGTCCAAAATGTCTGCTGACAGGCTTAAGTCCACGAGGAAGTCCTGATAATGCGTAGTCTAGACGTGTGTGCTTTAGCACATCGACAATAACTCTTCCACCTGCTTTCATTCGAAGGTCATCGCTGTCCTTCGGCTGAGACCAACCGTAGTCTGACCCATCTCTGTTCAACAGCTTCTTGTAGTTAGTCATGCCATGATAGGCAGCTCTATACAATATCTGTGGTACATCGTAACCTACTAGATTATATCCATAGATTACATCGGGGTCATACGACTTGATGAATTTAGCAAAATCAACTAAGACTTGCTTATCATCTTCTCCATCCCAAAGGTATACCTCACGCTCTCCTGTTGACGTGACAATCCCGATTGCCACGACGGGGTAGTTTTCCCCGAAGGGAAACGACCCGTCAGGTGAGTGAGTCTCTATATCAAAACAGAGTGTCTTCAATGGTTGGTCATTTGGGAATCCATAAAAGTAATTTGGATGCTCTATCACGAGCCTATCCATAATATTCTCTCTGCCTCCATCAAGTATTAGGCTCGACGGAAGCTCCTCTCCGGCTCTATAGTGCTCTTTACGCAGCAAAATTGAGCCCTGTTGCCCTGTTAAGCTGTATTGTTCACCAGTCTCACTGTCGGGCACGTAACAGTAAGGTTCATATGGAGCCTCGTTGACTTCTTTTTTACCGTCACGCCACATAATAGCGTTGAGCGCTCCAGTTTCCATATTCTTAGTGTAGGGACTACATATCCCTATTAGTGGTACTTTCAATCTTCCACCCTCTCTATCTCTGTAACATCATTCATAATCTTTTCAAGTCTACCTAACTGAACTCCAAGAGCATTTATAGTATTATCAAATCGTTTTACCATACCTAATAATGCTTTTTCATCCATTTGTCTATTATGTATAGCATTCACTTTTTTACTTAGTTCACTTATTTTATATATGTGAGCCCAAAATATCTTCTCAGCAGTCATTTTATTTTATTTCCTTTTCCATCACATTTGCAGTTCTGATGTCCGTGTACGCAGTTGCATATACGTATCTCAGCTGGCTTTCTCGGTTCATTAATTCTGTATCCTTTCACTTTAACCATAAGTAGTATCCTATTATTGCTAGACATAGTATATTGCCGATAGTATATAAAGCTATCGTTGTCCAGCTTGTATCATTTTTTGGCTTTGGTTCTTCCTTCTTAGCTACTACAAAGTGTGGTATAGCACCCCAACATTCATCACATAGATATGCTTTTAGATGAGGCTCTTCTGACATATAGTGTATTTTACACCTATTACAGTTATGCCACAGTGCTTTGTAGTAAGTAGGTTTAACCACTATCCTCCGCTACTTGTATGTAGGACTTGTTAGCTTTTAGGATAGGACCACGTAACTCTTCAGGGATATAATGTAAACCTTTCATACCTTCTTCTAAGTTTTCTCTGAATAAACGTATGTATATATTGTGATTCTTACCTATATACTCATAACCCTTACCAATATCTTCTTCATAATCTCTAACAAAGTTTATAATCTGATACGCTCTACCTAAAGCCCTTGCATAGTAATCAGCTTCAGGTGGACAACCTAGTATACGTGCCATCATACAACCTACTGATTCTGATGAACCTTTACAGTATTCTAACATAGATACCATTGTATGCTTCTTCTTGTGTAGGTCTGTAAACATAGCGTGATGAAAATCTTCTAACCATTCTCCTTCAAACTGATACTTATCACTAACTTGGTGGAATTGCTCTATCACAATCCTCCATTCTTTAAAATCCTTTTCTGAGTCAATACCTTCTACCATTTCATCTACTACTCTGAGATAAGCATATAACTTGTATATATCACTCTTTATCTCGTCAGGCCACTCTTGAACACATGCAAAAAATGTGTTACTGTATTCTTCCATGATTTCTTTCATCCTGCTGGACCTCTCTTATGTTGAGGTAATTCTTCTCCTTCTTCTTCCTTTTCAAAGTAACCATATGCTTCCATTTGTTGTATTAGTGCTATAGCGTCTTGTATAGCTACTGATATACTCATATGGAATAGTTGGTCATCTGTTATCTCAGCACCAATAATAGGACTACTTAAGTCTTTTACTTTCTGCTGATGATACATCCAACCTGCATGTAATAATTCACACCATTGTTTACGTGCGGATTCCTCCGGATGATTATCTATTATCCCCGTCACCTTTCAATACTCCTCTTTCTTTTCTATCGGTAAGTTTTAAGTAGTTCTCATGTAATACTTCTACTAATGTCATATCATACATATCAAATAACCTTGCCATGTACCACATTACATCACCAAGTTCTCCACGAATCTCTTTATACTTGTCTCCATCTCCACGAACTTGTTTCTTGTACTTACCGAGTACTTCTCCAACTTCGTTTGCTAAACCTATCATTAGGTATTCTTCTTCTTTCTCTTTAGGGTAAACAGCTGTTTCCCTTGTCCATTTCTTATATGTTTCAAAGTCCATTATATCACTAAGTCCTCAGGTACCATATTTCTACGGTATAACCAGTTGCGTTCTGCTGGTAGGTACCTATATACCAAATCACTTTTAATATCACCTTGCACAGGCCACGGTTTAATTAATATCAAGTCGTTTACTCTACACCACATACGTCTCTTTAACTTTCCGGGTATCCTTACCATTCTATTATTACCATCTTCACAAAGAGCAGTAAACCTAGAACCACCACTAAATTCACGTATAACTGCAAACTGCATATCACCCGAAGGTAATTTACCTGCTCTTTTAATCGTGCTTCCAGCTGGTGATGGTTTTGATTTCTTCTTTCCCATAATCTCCTTTTGCATTTAATAGGAATGTTACCTCATCCCAGTCATTATCTTTACACCATTCGTAGTCTTCTTTACATTTGAAAAACTCTGGAAATTCACCACCAACAATCTCAATACTTCCTGCGGAGGAAGCATCAGCAGTTATTAATACATCTTCTCCAGTAAATGGGTCTACAGCTGTAACATCGTCACAATACCTTTCAATATACTCTTCTGCTACTTCTGGCCAATGTTCCCTAACAAAGTCCTTAGTTTCAGATATAAGGTCGTTCCATTTTATCTTACTTTCAGGTGTCTTTAGTAGAGGACTCTTATAATAATATTTCTTACCGTCTTCTTCTTTTTCTTCCAAGAAACCAGTCATAATCAGACCAGTTAGAATAGGGTCTAGTTTTGTAAAAGGTAGCCCTGCACGCTTAGCAGCAGTCCGAATCTCTCTCGACGTCATTTTAACAATGTCCGAACCTGCAAGACCAAATTTGTCGATACGAGTATCGGGGAACAACTTAAGTAAGTCAGTCCCATGTGATGGCATATGCAGACACTCATTGACGAATGAGTTCAAGTAGATGCGTAGACCTAACCAAGTGTGCTTCGGGGTTAATAATCCATAGGTAACACCATCCTTCTCGACTTTCATTATCTCATCTGGATAAAATCGGCCTACGGAGTTAATAACTTTTAATAGATATTGTACTTTACTTCTTGCTACAGGAAATAAAGAGGGTATGGCCTCCGAGATAAAAGGAGCGCAAGGATTGCGTATTTCCACAGCATTTTCGTCATCACGCCTGCCTATAGCGTTAACGATATGTTGTTTTAAGCCCTCTATCTCATCATCAGTCATTGTTGTCATAAACGATTTTGGGACAGCAGAATCCAATAGTTTATACCTGATTACATCGTCAGTCTGCTTAGAAGTTGGATTGGTGTGACCTATCATACAACGTCTTTCTAACTCAGCATCAAAGTAGGAACTACCTTTGGTATTCTCTACAGCGACACACATAAATACATATTTAGGAGCTAGTCTTTGTTCTATAACATCCTGCACGGTCACATCCGTACGTTTCCGGAATGCGGCTCTTCCGTCTCCCCAAGTCTTGATTACTTCCATTACCCCTTCAGGTAATTTCTGTGCTTCGGGAATAGCTATAAATCTGGCACGGTTTATCTTATCAAGCTCGTACCAAACAGCTGTTTCAGAGAGATGTTCTATGGTATGGTAATATTCGTCAGGCAGTAAACCGAAAACTGCATCCATTATTACCGTTTTACCAGTACCACTATAAGCTTTAATAACAAAGTTATTATCTTCTAGTAGGTAGGAGAGGGTCGCAACAACCCCTAGTTCATCTTCTCCTATGATAGGATTCGCACTACCGTCATCTTTCCTGACGTTATGCAAATACCTAACAATGTCATGAAGTTCAAAACTCATTCTTTAGTCATGCCTCTTTGTTTAGACATTCTTTCAAGAACAGCTTTCGCTTCTTCGCTAACTTGATTTGCATTCTCAGCATCAAGTTTTAATCTAATTATTTCTTTCTTTAGCAAATCTACCTCTGTATCGTGTTTTTCCATACTGATAGTTTTAGCGTCATGAGGGCTCTGTTCATATATTTTCTTAACAAATCCACCAACAGCTTCACCTATATATTCTCTATAGTTATCTATAGAGTCTACTTTAAGCTCTATATGGCCTTTTAATCTCTTAAGTTCCATATTAATAGCTCCATCAGGCATCTGATAGTAGCCTTTATAGAGCCACGGGCGTTCTTCATCTGGATTGCCAGACTGTATAAAGGGTATAAACATCATCTCATCTTTCTCTGAGATAACAGTATTACCTTTATATATCTTTTTGCCAGATTGTTCTCTCAATCTTCTTTTATCTGCTAAGTTTCCCATTTATTCTCCACAGCACGTCTTAAATCTAACGTGCCATTATTAATTAAGCGTATAGCGAACTGCTTGAGCTCGCTATCACTGTGACTGGGGAATCGTTCTTTCATTACTAAGAATAGACTTATCAAGTCAAACTCTTGACCGTCTTTATCAAGTAGCCCGTCAGCCACCATACGTGGCACCAACCAAGTAGAATCTTCAGGGAAGGGAGACGGTCTGTCTACTTCTTCTATAAATGGAGACATTAACGTAGTAATCTCACCATCCTGTATATCTATCTGACTGTTGACGTTATATCCTTTAACTTCTCTACCCGTAGCCGTCTTCACTTTCCCCCTGTGAATTTCGAATAAAATCGAACAAGGGTTAACATTCTCCTCAAAAAGCTGGGAGAAGCTTCGTTGAATAAGGTTATGAGTAGAGAGATTCGTTGATATATACCTGATAGTTTTGTCTTTATTAGCCGTAAAAATACCATAAGTGTAGTCCAACTGAGCTGGAACACCTTTTTCACAGCTAAAGCAACTTTCAAAATCATTCTTATAACACTTCTTTCTTGAGCCATTATACCAATGGAAGGCTCTAATGATAGGGTTGACATATGCAAACTGCGCTAATGCAGTCATATCGTCGTTTAACCATACCCTACCGTTAGATTCTACCCAGTCGCTATACTCCATCTAGTCTTGCACCGCTGGAGTAGGGGCTGAACCTTCAGGCACCTTCTTCATTAATCTGAAGTAGGGCTTATTTTCACCTTCTTTCCAGTATGCGTTCCTAAAAAGGACATAGTTAGTTCCGTCTTCACTCTTTCCAGAGTAATATACGTCACCTTTCTTGCTTTCGTTGCGGAATAATCCGCCTATATTGACTAATTCTGTTTTTTCTGCCATATTTTCTCCATAAGCATGGGTCTATTTAAAGCTTTTGTAGCTTTCCCGTGTCGGGGTTTACTGACCACCCATACTTCTCTACTTTTGCCAGCAACTCTTTCTTCTCTTGTTCAGCTTCATTATGGTAATCCATAAATGCGGCTATAACAATATCTTTCATACCTATAACGCAGTCACCACATAACCAATGACCACTCTTAACAGTAGCATGTTTAGCCCTATTAGTGTCGCCTTGAACTATATAATCCTTACAAAAGGTGCATTTACCCATTGTAGTCCCTGCTTTAGGTATTCTCATCCGTGCATTACTCCGTTTTGTTCACTTTGTAAGCCTTTGATATCTATTTCTAAGATTTTATCACCAAACTTAGCGTGTAAGTCAGCAATTACTTCCTTAAAAGTAGCCTCAACGTCTATATTCTTATTAGGAACAAGTTCCATATGGAAACATCCTATCTTTAATAGATGTGTTAAGTTCTGTGGTTGCCTTGCGGCATCCATCTTTGCTTCTATCAAATCTCTAGCCATATCAGTCATAGCGTTATTGTCACTATCTTTAGAAGATAAATCTGTCATCTATGACCTCCAATTTTATTAGTATTTTTCTCAAATTCTTCACCATTCCTCTTACTTCACCAATTTCGTTCGTCAATTCATCTATACCCGCAGACAATTCATCTACGTGTGCGAGTATATCTTCAACATTCTCTACGAACGGGGTCCAATCACCTACGTGGTTTTCTGTCCGTTTTCTTATTAAATCTTTTAGTTCGTTTCTTATTTCGTCTAACATTATTATTTTTATTCCGTTTCCTGAACATATCCCAATAAGGATTTTTCCATTCTACATGTCCGAATTTTGACACTACGTGTGGTTTAATCCATCCCATATAGTATTCAAAACATATCTTCTCTGTAGTTTCTAAGCCTCTAACAGCAACCTTCTGGAGGAGGGTCTGCTTAGCTTTCCCTCCTTTTGCCCAGATACGATTAAACTGTAGTTTCTTGTCTTTACTCACTCTTCTATCTCTACATTTGCTTTCTTAAGCATAAAACCGTGTTCGGTTTCTACCCATACGCAGTGTCCTGTCTCTTTCTCTAATCCTAGAGCTTCTAAGATTTGCTTTGGGACATATACACGTTCGTATTGGTCTATACGCTTAATTGTTCCTACTTGATTCATTTTATTTTCACCTTCGTTCCTTTATCTTTTTCCTCAACTTTCTTAACGGTAATATCTAATACACCGTTAGTAAAAGTGGCAACAGCGCTACTTGCGTCTACTGTTGGTTTAAATCTACGAGTATAGTTATAGTTTCTGCCCTTATCATTCTGAGCAGATACTTTAATAGAATGTTCTTCTATTGATATATCTATATCTTTCTTCTGCACACCCGGCATATCTATAGTGAAGACTATATCTTTATCTCTGTCTTCATATGACATAGGGTTTGCTTTCTTTTGCTTAGAGGGCATATCTACCCAATCATTCATGTTGGCCATTGGCATGGATATACTTAATACATCCATCCAAGCGTCTAATAGTTCACTGATGCTATCATCAATTCTATCATTTTTTCTGTTGTTTCTTTTGTCTTTCCACATTTTTACTCCTATACGAAGGGTGTAATCTCATGAGATTTTCTTCCTTCTCCCACCACTCAGGATATATCTCCTTGTTTGGTGGGTTTCCTATGCGAACTGGAACTCTATGTCCCAGATTACCTTTTTTCCTACCCATACATTCTATCATTGACTGGACTCACAGCCCTTTCGCCAATACCTTTCTTTGTTTCTTCTTCCATACGCCCCACAGAATTAATCATAAGTTCTAAAAACTTAACATATGCTAATACTGTCACTTCTTCCGTCTTGTTTAACTTATATGTCTTAGAGACTTCCTTTAAACCTGACGCAACATTATCTATACGTATGGATTCAAATATATCAATCCATTTCTCCCATTTACGCTTATCTGCTTTACTAAACAAATTTGCTACATCAACTAATGATTCATCAGAATCAATCAACTCTACAAACTCTTTTAGCATATTCTATCCATTCTATATGCTCTTATGTGTTGTGGTTTCTGAGATGCAAACTGTTTAAGATTGTATCTGTTATCATAACCAACTACAAGCATATTACCATCTTTGCTTACAAGTATATCCTCTGGAAGGATAGCACGTGGAGAGTGATGGTCTCTCTCATGTTTCCAACCACTAAACTTATATTCAGTCCTGTTAGCTGGATTGTAATTTATAACCACTTGTTTGTGATTCCCTGTCTTTTGGTAGTGCATAACTGCTTCTACCAACTGATTTGCTGTTTTGCTTTTCATAATTTCTCCTTTTAATGTAATAATCACCTGAGTATATAAAGCTTTCGGTCAGCCTATACTACTACAAATGGGCATCCAACAAAGGATGTAGTTCCCATCTGATTGGTGTTTTTAGTTTTTTTAATTCGAAGGCATTGGCGTGAAACCATTTCCAATTCACACTCTTTCCATCCTTCTTTTTGTAAAGGTAATCTGCCTGTTCAGGCGTTATAGCCCAAACACGTTTATTTCTCGGTTCATCTCTCCTTATCAGTATAAATGCAAGTGCCCCATGTCTCTGTGCCTCTATCGCATACTTAACTTGGTGTGTAGGTATAGACCTGCTACCACCATAGTAAAGAGGAAAAGAGGTAAGATTACGAGTGGTTTTACATTCGATAAGGATAGGCCGAGAACGATACACAGCCATAAAATCAGCTGGTTGCTTTTCGGCGACTGCTTTTTTAACGAATCTGCTGACGTCATTGGTATCCTGTATACGGAACCACCAGCAATCTGCTCCTTTTAGGCTCCGTCTTATCTCATTCTCAAAGTTCTTTCCTGTATTCTTAGCCATTCCATGCCCACTATAGCTTTATTAAAGCTATATATATTAATAGGGCATAGCTCTATATAAAGCTTTCGTTATATCTTAATAGAGCCTATTAGATACCAATAGAGCCCTAATAGAGCTAATCATAGAATGAGTCGTTAACAAAGTCTTCAAATGTTATATCTCTACAATACCAATTCCTACTGTAATGTAAATCCCATCTACACTTCTTACAATATATCCTTTCTCTGTTGCGTGTGTTATTACCACAGTGTTCGCATTTATTACCCCTGTGGTCAGGTATAAACGTTCCGGTTCTCTTAGCTATATGACCGTTCATAAATATAAAAACCAACCTATGAGTAGGTAAAACCAACCCAGAGGATATAAAATTCTTATCAAATTAATTTTAGTAAAATCAGGAGTTATAAACTCTTCTTCATGTTTAAGTTTAACATTCATAGCATTAACTGATGCTGGGAAATTATCATCATATCCTTTAACTTCTATCTTAGGGTCAGGAGGCCATTCATACTTCTTAGCTTCTTCTACTACTAATATAGTTTTTAATTGGTCAGTGCTAATCATCCCATACGACTTTTCTTTTAAGCGCTTCGATTTCCTTTTTCTTATTTTTACGTTTGGCATCTCTTATACTCTCCAAACAAGCAAAACAGAGGCCATCATAAAGAATAGACTGAGAAAGCCTAATCCTATCATTACACGTTCGACAATACTGAACATTATAGAAACTCCAATCACCACTCATCTAAGCTCTTCTATGCCATCCCATTTAATATGTTCTTGGCGTTCTATCTCTTTGATAAGTCCTTGTATTGTTTCTTTTAGTGATTCGTTATCACTGAACTGAACACAGTTATCCCATATCTCTGTTAGCATATCAAAGGCATATGTATCAGGAACCCAATGGAGTATAATCCGTGTTATATCTTCTATTTCGTTCTTACTCGCTACCATAATCTTCTCCATCTACATCTACATGTGTGAATACTTTATCATCTTCTAATACTACTGTTATATATATCATTCATCCTCCTCTTCACTTGGTTTCTTATACCATCCCATCGCAACTACATCATCTACCCATAAGTCTTGTTCTTTTAAAGGCATTTGATAGTATATGATACTTGCTATATTATCAATATAATCTTTTAACAATTCATTCTCATCTTTCATCTCTGCGATATGTTCAGATGAATCTCTACCATCTCTCATTTTTACCATACTTGATATTCTCCGTCTATCTCTAATTCTTCTTCTGCCATCTCTATTGCTTTTTCAAATAGATAGTCACTGTTTTCACACAGCCATCGTGCTCTTTCCATTACCATTTCATATCTTTCTGTTTCATTCATTGTTTTACTTCCATTCTACTACCACAGCGTGGACATTTATAACAGTATAAACCTCCACCCATATATAGTTCTTCTCGTTCTATATTACAATACGGACACATCATATAATCATCCACATCCATATCATTATAAATACAGCTAAAAGGATATACCATTCAGCTTCAAACATATCTCTGGGGTTAGACCACAGTTTTTTAATTTTATAAATCACCCAAGTTGGCCATATCATAATAACCTCTGATAACATATATGACAATAAGTATTACCAGCAGTATCTTTCCATTTTGCATACGCTAATGCTAATCTACATCCACAAGTATTACATTTTGTCATAGGTATATTCATAACTCACTCTCCCAACGAGTGCCTGTCCTATCTGGAGTAGATACTCTAAACCTATCACCAACAGGCCAATAGTAAGGATAGCTGTCAATCTCATTGACATACTGCATAGCTTCTTCAGGCCAATGTTGTGAATAGTATTGAAAATCTTTACGCAATAGATTGAGTCTATGTGACTTGTGTATCTTGTCATTACCTATCCAATCAGGCATAGGTGCAGATGCGTCATACTCATAGAACTGCATTGTATTGTTATATCCTCTACTAATCCACTCTTCTATCATAACATTGACATACTTCTTAAGCATATCTTGATGACCTTCCCACATTATCTTTGCAGGATGGTTAAGCCAACCTTTCTTATCATAGTCAGGTTGCATAGCGTTAAGTAGTTGCATACCTTCTACTCTTTGTTTGCCTAAACGTTTATAGTCTAATAAACGTGCGCTTTCTCTAAAATCACTTGTTGGTAGGAATGTTTGCATTTTTTCTCCGTTTCACTATCTTAACCGGCTTCCTTTCAATTACCTTATTGAAATCTACGAACTGACCACCTTGTTCAGCACTTGGTGGTAATTCATAATTTGAATAGGGCACTTTAACCTTACGTTGTTTCATAGTTATAATATAATATTTAGGGGGTATTTAAAGCTTTCTGTCAAAGTGAGATATAGAGAGAAGCAACCCAAAACAAAACTAAAGAGGGTATAACCAGCTTGACTTAAAGGTAGACGCATAATGATTAGCTAATCTCCTAAAATTGGTTCAGCGTAAGAAAATTATTATTTATTCTTTATCCTTATTAAGGAACCGTTTCTAATCTTACGGAGTAGCACCATATCGCTACTCGTTATAACCTTGTATAGCTCAAGTCCTACTACCTTTCGATTAATACTCGTCGGCGTGGCCTTTCTATACTATTACCGCCATACTCATCCTTACTCCAAGAGTATTACCTCAATGTTTCAGCGATAGATTTACAGGGGTATGACAACAACAAGGGTTATATGTGTATTGAATATTTCATCATCACTATACCGTTGACTATATCTTTATCTTAGTCTCCGCGAATGGAGTCTGTGCAGGGAGATATTGAAGTTGTCTTTAGTGGCTTTTGGGCGTATGCTTTCAGGTCTATATCTCTTTATGGGGATATAAGCAGGTTAGAGGTAAACAATGTAAAAAAATTATTTCCTACTTATACCCTGTCCACATTAACTTAGACTTGCATAAGCTTTTTGCATAGCTTTTTTAATCACCTCTTTATCCCTCTTCTTACCATCTGCTGTATATCTATTCAGACCATGTTGGTGTATAACTTCCAACTGTTGTTTAGCGGTAGGGCGTTTGGCGCCGTAGGCTTTTAGACATAACTGCCTAATCACCCATATACGGCTAACCTTCTTTTTACTTATAGTCCCACCAACCTTTCAAATATTATTATACCTATCCACCAAAGGAAGTTTACTATTTTATCGTTCATATCTTTATCACCTTTCTGATAATCTTAGATACTTCGTCACCAAGCTTTTCAGTGTCATCAACATATACCCAATTATCGAATGTCTTATCCATAATCCATTCTGTCGCACCACTGAAGCCGACTTGGATTATACTCCAACCTTGAGTCTCTGCATACTTGACACACTTTCTTGTATGCTCATACGCAGTTGCACCTCTATACTTATCAGCGGAAGGGGAACCATCAGACAATACAATCATTAACTTATGTGCATTGTTATCTGATTCTTGTTTGATACGTTGAACGGATGCAACAATAGCATTACCGTCACGGTTCTCATATCTTGCCCTCATACCACCCATAGCCATAGGTCTGTCACCCATAGTAGGAGAGGAATACTCTACCATATCTGTTTGTCCTCTGACATTTTCATCAGCACTATGACCGTATACCCATAGGTTAATCATGTCATTATCTTGTAATGCTTCTTTGATAGCAATAGCACCATGACGTGCTTGACGCATAGTGAAGTGTCCCATACTACCTGACTCATCTACAAGTAGACAAACATCTAATGGTTTATCTTCTTTGACAATAGTTGATTTGAATAAATCAGTCATACCCATAGGTATTTTATGTAGCTGACGCTTGTTAATCATACCTCTCTTTTGGTTGTATATATTGTATTTTTGTAAATTACCATAGAGTTGCACTTTCTTTTTTAATTTAGAAATCTGCTTACGCATATGTCTTTTACCATTACTATACTTCTCAGTAGACATAGAAGTTTGCTTTGCTTTTTGCCATGTTATATCTTTCTGACCGTTAGTTAAAGCAAGTGCACCTATATCTGTCTCATAGTAATCACTATCTGCTAACTCAGATATCTTCTTAGCTATTTGCTTAGAGATAGTATCTAACTCCTCATGTAGTGCAGTATCTACACTTTCTCTATCGAACTTACTACCATATAAAGATTCTACAGGACTCATACCTTCATTTTCATCTTTCCAAATTCTAATTAAATCTTTGAGTCTGTCCTTAGCTATGTTTGTAATCATCTCTTCTAAAAGGTCAGCATCTATATCATCATCTTCAGGATTAGGAAATGCACCGTGTATTCTATCTTCAGCCATCTTTCTTGCTCTATCTTTAAGGTCAGGCATGGCATCTTCTAAAGTTTCTCCACTATCAGACATCTTCTCGGCTTGTGCTAACATATACTTGTGGACATTACTTATACACTTGTATGTGGACTCACGAGTATCTATACCGTTCTTAATCATAGACATAAGGACACGGATGTGGGGGGCATGGCGTTTACGCCTATCCATGTCAATCTCTGAAGGATATCTAACTAACATCAAGAATGTGTTAATCAAATCTACAAAATCATTAGGTGAAGCGTCAATACTATTCTTAGCTTCTCCAAAGTAATGTTGCTTACATGCTTCGATATAGTGAACATAACCAGCACATGTCTTATGTAGTTGGCGTTCGATATACTCATCTTCTACAATGTTAGATATAGATTGGAATAGTTCTACCTCTGCTGTTGACTTACATAAATCTCTACGGTTATTGTATTGCCAATCCATTAATGGTTTTGAATGAATGACATGAAGCTTTTCATGTATAGCTAAACCAGCAAGTATATCTAACTTAGTGTCAGAGTGTCGTATGAGACTACCGTCTACAACAATGTGTGCTCTGCGCATATCAGTATGACCACTTGAATGGTCAGTGGCAAACTCAAGAGTATGAGGAACAGTAGGGTCTACTACTTTACACAAACTATCAATATGATTTTTGTGCTTAAGCATACGACTTGCGTGATTGTCAGCGTGATAAGCACTACCACCCATAGACCACATACTTGATACAGATGAACCTACATGGCTACTTTGCCACCATGCAGTGCCACCACCCCAAGTATAACCACTACCACGATTCCATACGTCTAAGTCTTCATCTAACTCTATCTCGTATGAATCTTCATCATCTTCAGGGAACATACCCTTAGGTGCTTCTTCTAATTCTACTTCTTCTTCATATGGTTCAACCATCTTTCTACCTTCTCCAATTCATCTTGTTCTTCTGACGTTAGTTTATACTCAAAGCATTTGAGACTACGCTTATGACTACCTACACTACACTGATAAACAAACATATCTTCATCTAATACTTCTGAACGACAGAACTCTATCATCTCGTTGGATGTCATCATACCTCTGTTATGTCCTTCCGGTAGTAATACTTCTTCAGTAATAAGCCTACGCTTATATGCACCGATATGTCTACCATTAACATTAGCCAAAGGGAATATATCTTTGATAACCTTTGCTACTTGTGCTGGTTTGAAGTTATGCGCTAAACATAACTCAGCGGTCTTATGCCAATATAAATCTTTCTTTCTACTCATCACTCACCCATAGCTTGGATAGCTTGTATAACTCTAACTCTCTCAGTATCGTCACCACCTTGAATAGGATAGAACGGTAAGCATACCATCTTCAATGCTTCTAACATATCCATACCATCTACTACTAACTCTGCTGTGGTTAGACACATACGTGTTGACACAGAAGTATTAAGTTCTTCTGCCTTGTATAGTGCTCTAACTCTGGATGCAAAGTCAGTGATATGCTCAGCGTCTCTCTGAGTTATCTTTGGTGACCTTATCTTTAACAATTCAGTCTCTTTATCTGCTGGCAAATACTCTAACTCGTATATACCACCGGTAAATCTATCTTTCCATGCTCTATCTAAGTCATGGGATGCACCGAGATATTCTCTGCCAATATTAGCAGTAGCGAAAAAGAATGCACCATCGTCTATCTTTACCGTGTCTGCATCTTCTGATTCATCTAAGGCTAAGTATCTCTGTCCATCAAGGACAGGCATAAGGATATTGGCTAAGTCACCGGTTCTATCTCTTGTCACTTCGTCAAGCATAATGAAAGCACCACGCTTATCTTGTAAAGCTGATACGAATCTTGATGGCTTGAACCATGTCCCTGTAGAACTATCATACTTTGTGTCACCAAGTAGCTTAGCACTTGGATTCATAGTATCTCCAAAATTAAACGCATAGAATGGTTTGTTAGTTATCTCAGCAAGAATCTTGCCAAGACTACTCTTACCACATCCAGATGGGCCTGTCACTAATACAGACTTGCCTCTGAATATATTCCTAAGCATAGAGTAAAAAGTTGTGCTATCTGCAAACTTAAACTCTTCAGGTATGTCTACGCTACCTTTAATCTTTGATATAACCGTTGGAATATGAACTACGGGTTCTTCTTCTACGATTGACGGGCTGTCTTCAGAGTCATAGTCACGTTCACCACTCTCTAAGGTAGAGATGGTGGCGTCGTCTATATCTCTGTCGAATAGGTCTTCTATACTTCTTTCAGTCATTGTTTTTCCTCTTCTCCGAAATAATATCTTGAGGGTATTTAAAGCTTTCGGTGACTTCTATACCACTATTATAATCAGCAATAAACAATATCTCCATATAAGAGTATACTCCTAATGGTGTATCGTATGCTAATGTATTAACTATCAGTCTATTCAGCGACTTTGCCATACCTATAACGTATCGGCGGGGTATATGGCTAACGCCATAAAGGCGGTTAGTGAGAGACATATGAAACCTCACTAACCTTATCACTCCAACAGGCACGGCAACTACCACATTGGTTGCCTTGCTTAGGGGCAGGACATATATGACCATTAGCCATATGTAAATTGTCCTTGTTATATACTGTTGAAATGTAATTATATGTATGATTGAAATCTTTATCTACTGATGGTGCACTTACTCTTATCACTAAGTTAGGTGCTATCTCAGTATCATACTTACTTATAAGTTTATACTCTTTTGTTGGTAGCCAAAAGCGTATGTTTGGGGAGGCCCATGCTACTGTATTCATATCATTAAGCATGTCCTCTCCCTGTATGTCTCCGGAGTCAAAAAATCTAAAGACACCGGCATCCACTATATGTTTCTTGTTGTGCATGATATATATCATAGCATCAACCCACTTCTCTCTATTACTATGCCAAGCATTGAACCTACGTTCTAAAGCATCCTGAACATTACCAAACATATATCTACCTTTAAGCGCATAACAGTTGTAGCAAACACTACCTTTAACCTTAGCTAACTTACTACCTGTATTACATCTTTTGGCAGAGATAGACCAAGCGTATGACGGCATCTTACTTGGTGCTGACAATCCGCCTACTGCTGTCTCAGCTTCCTTAAGCGTATCAAATTTATATGTTAACATTATTCCTCTATACAACTAAAACATGTGAATTGCTCTATACCCTCAGTGTGTCCAAATGTAAGGATAACCTCATAGTCACACTCTATACCACAAAGATTGCAGTTCATCAGTTTTGTCTCCTACGTCTAATCAGTGTTCGGTCTACTCTTGACTTATCATATCCGTATGTGCGTTTACCTGATATACCACTACTTGTGCCTTTGACTTGATACTTCTTTATAACATTTATAAACGTATTCTTGTCATGCTCTTCCATATACTGATAGGTAAACATTATCTCTTTAATCTTACTTGCTATAGCATATGGATGTTTCTCTGTCTCTGGCCATACGCCTAATACAATCTCTTCCATATTCTTATAGGTAGGGTCATCCATACCATTAACATGTATCAATGGATATTCACTACCTGCTCGGATAAAGTGCTTTACATCTTCTATGCTTACAGGCTTCATAGGTCTACTCCAGATAATACTTGTTGACGTATAGACTCACTGTGGTCTTTATACTCTTCATACGGTGACCTATATGGTAATGGGGCACACTTGAAGTATAGCTCAGTTTTGGCTATACGCTTAGCTTTATGTCTACTGTCTACTGTTATCCTGTTGGACTTAGTAGTAGTCTCAAGAACAGCCTTTATCTGTTCAGGTGTCATGCTTTCTATTATACTTTGTATATCTCTAATTGTGGTCATACTTTTACCTCTATCGCCTTAGGGGGGCGACAATACTACATGGGGGACAGGGTATTTAAAGGTTGGGGTCA
>VTLG01007557.1_pt1 | contig 47843 bp, 51 predicted proteins | sample 4694571 | NCBI WGS metagenome assembly VTLG01 (sample SAMN12604809, study PRJNA352737) | marine metagenome | biome: ENVO:00000447; feature: ENVO:00000209|ENVO:00000569|ENVO:01000036; material: ENVO:00002151; isolation source: viral sequences binned using virsorter ... | reverse complement strand
TATTGAAGGTTGCACTGCTGGTCTACCTGCCCAGATTAAGTATTATACTCAGTTCAACCAATGCGTCAAAATCATTGATGATACATTATCAGAAGTGATTTGTGCTGCTATGAATGACACCATTTGTGGTGGTACAGGTGGCAGTGGATGGGATAATGAAGATGGTGGTGAGAGTAAGAACTCATCTCATGTTCAATCTAAATTCTGCACTTGTGGTAAGAAAGTATCATTTTTTGCTGAAAAATGTCCTCATTGTGGTGGTACACATTTTAAAGCAAACAAAGATCAAAGGAATTTTGATCGTACTAATCGCAGAGATGGTAGATGGGGCATTAGTGCCAAATCTCATTTTAAGTGGTTAGATCAACTCAATGAGTATCGTTTGACGTTAGTTGAACCACTCACCGATGATCCATCTTGTCGTGAGTTTAGGATTAGATACTGGGTTATTGATAAGAACTCTCAGCATTTAAATGATTATGCTCAGAGACAGTCAGACAGTGATAAATCTAATCACATTAACTTTCAACCTTTGAAAGTGGATTTCTATTTGAGTAAACCAGTTAAGAAGTTTGATGGCATCTTAACTGTTAAGGATGACAAGACAGAGTTTGATTTTGATTACTTTGATCTTGATAATCAAACCCCTGAACCTATCCCTGCTGAATATGCTGGACTTACTTCACACGCTGTGTTAGAATCTAAAAAGTTTAACAAAGAACGTGGTGAGGTTGGTAGAAATTGATTTATAAGAACCAAGATTGCTTAGAGTTCTTATCATCCTTAGATGACAACACGGTGGATCTTCTCTGTGAAGACCCACCATATTATCGTGTCGTGAAAGATAAATGGGATAATCAATGGTTTACTGTTGATGCGTATTATGAATGGTCTAGGAAATGGATTCGTGAATTAGGTAGAGTTGCTAAATGGAACTGTAGTTTTTGGTTGTTTGGTTATCCTCAACAATTGTGTAAACTCTTACCAGTGATTGAGGAGGCAGGATTTACATTTAGACAGCAGGTTATAGTTAATAAAGGAATGCAAGCAGTAGCAGGTCGTACAAGTGATAAACTTAAAATGTATCCTACTGCCACTGAATCTATATTTTTCTTTCACTATGAAGCAAGAGATTATATAAGAGATTTGTTACAGACAGAACGTAAGAGATTAGGATGGAAAGGTACTGATGTCAATGCCTATTTGGGTAAAGCAACTACTGGAGGAGGTGCATTTGCTTGTATGGCATCTGAAAAGAAACCAAGAGAACATAGAGTTTATCCTACTAGAGTAGATTGGATTAAATTACAAGAGGTAATGAATTTACCTCCATATGATGACTTAGTTTATACATTTAATATACAGACTGGGTTAACTGATGTGTGGAATGATATTAATTTTTATGATAGAACTGAAGTAAAGTTTCATAGTACACAAAAACCTATTCCGTTAATGGAAAGGATCGTGAAAACATCCAGTAGAGAAGGACAAACAGTTCTTGATATTTTTAGCGGGTCTGGAAGCACAGCAGTTGCATGTAAATTAAATAATAGAAGGTTTATTGGATGTGAAATGGATGAGGAATACTATACTAAATCATTACAACGTATTGAATCCACTAATTTATTAGGAGCACTTACATGACTGATTTCAACAATGAACATGCACCAGTTAATCAAACGGATGAACTTATTGAAGAGTTTATTGCTGACTGTGAAAGGGAGGCAGCAAAACTTGAGATAACTGTTGATTACTATCTTGCAGAATTTGTCTAGTTGTGTTAAAATTATGATCTACCTTACTACATACAATGGCACAGAAATACCTGTACATCGTTGACCATTATGTTCCATTTCCTCAGTCAGAATATGGTGGGATGTGGAATGTAGTTGCTGAAAGTGATAGTGAATGTTTTGATTTAATTGTTGAAAGGGATGAAGGAGACTTCAACCGTTCATATTATACTCATTTAAAAGAGAACATTCTAAATTGTCGTTGTTTCAAACTCAGTGATGAACAAGAATCCCGTGTTGTTGAAGAGTTTACCACTTAAATTTTTGGAGAGATTTAATGACAGATCAAAAACCCCCTTCTAATCATAAGTACAAAGTTATGCAATTGCATACTGAAGGATGGAAGCAAGTTGATCCGACCGCAGTTAAATTAACAAAAGCACAATGTGATCAATGGATAAGAGATTATTTGGATGCAGGTGTTCCACCTAATAGAGTTAAAGTATTTCTTGATGATGATTGATTGATTCTTTGTCATGTATGAACCTCAAGTGGATGATTACGTTATCTGGGATAGAGGGGAGTATGGTAGAGATGAGGGATGGGTTTATTTTGTATGTGATGAATACATTACCATTGAAACTCATGTTAAACCAAGACCCGTTTGTGAATATACCAGTGAGAAGAAAATATTACATCAGATGATTCATACTCTTCTTTTATGTTACCAGCAGGATTGGGAAAAGTTGGAGTATGTTACAAATCGTAGGGAAGAACAATTAGAATTGTTCTAAGGGGGGGTCGTTGAAAGTGTCCTTTTAATACAGGTATGTTTTATTATGAAACCAGCAGAAGTATTGAAGAGATTGAGAGAATTACGTGATGAATGGAGAAAACAGGGTTTTAGTTTTTATGGACCACAGAAAGAAGAATATGAACGTTTGCGTAAATTGCGTCAAGAGAGAGTACAATATTTTATTGATAATGGATTAGTTTTCAAGGGTACTAAGAAAACAGTTGAGAAAAAGGTTGAAGGATCCTAAATAACTAAAAGACTTTATCTAATGAAATCTTTTCAGCAATTTATTACTGAAGCATACGAAAAGGATTTAGCATATCAGGCAACGAGGAAACCTGGTGAAGGTGGACGTGTTCGTGCTGCAAGGAAAAAAGGTGAAGGATATTTAGCAAAACAGCAACAAGGACAGAAACCACGGACTAAGGTTGTTGATGGTAAGAGAGTTCCTATTGATTATAAACCACGTAAAGATATAGGAACTAACAAACCAAGATCTCAACGTGAACAACAACCAGAGAAAGAAAGAGGTAGTGCTGCATTATCTGCTAAAGAAGCACAACGCAAGGCATATAGAGAACGTAAGGCAAGAGAATCAGGTGCTAAAACTAAGACTGCATCTGAATTGTTGAGTAAGAAGACTAAACCAAAGACTGACCCTAATTATAAACCTAAAAAGGCATCTGGTCTGACCCCTGCTGAGCGTAAGGCAGTTACCAAAAAAGGTGAAAGAAAACTTAGAGATCTTAGATTAGTAGCAACAGGTAAGACTAAAGAGAGTGAATTAAAACATCCAGTTACTCAAAAGGAAATTACTAGAAGAAATAAGGCAAAGAAGTAATATACAAGGGGGGTCGTTGAAAGTGTCCCTATAGTGTCTAGGATCGCTTCTAAGGCGTCCTAAACATATTTCACCTCTATGGATACATGCGAATTTCTAATGAAGATTTGCAACAAATGATCGATAGATTAACAGATGCAGTCAAAATCTGCTATGATGTGGATTCATTTTCGGAGGATCATGAAAAATCGTATCCTTTCGCTTGTGGATACAGTCGGTCTGCGATGCAAGCAACTATGGAAAAACTTGAGAGTTTTAAGTTACTCTCCTAATTCACCATCTGAAAAATTCAACATGACTCACGGAACTCTTCCGCCTCGTCACACACTCAGCATTAAAGATGCTGCGGTGTTAGAACCATTTTATCGTGCTCAAAAAGTCCATGATAAACCTAAAACATGGCGTGAATTACGTGCATCAGGTTTAAAACCCATTGAATGGGAAAAAATGGACATGAAAGACATCTGTGATAAAGCAGGTCTTTTAGATAAGTATGAAAAAATGGTGAAATTAAGGGCAAAGAAAACCAAGATCAAATTGTAAACAAGGGGGGTCGTCGAAAGTGTCCCTATAGTGTACGGAGCAATCCGATGCTGAGAACCAGCGAGTCAGGCAATGTAGCGAGCAAATGCCGTGGATAAGACCTGACTCACCAAATCACACCCTACAGAGCACCTTTTATGCCAGCAACACGTCGTCGTTCTTCTAAGTCTGCCGTCGTTTCTGAGGTTAAAAAGTCTACCATTGTTCCAAAGGTTTCAGGTGCTATATACACTAGGAATTCTGAAGGAAAAATGGTTATGACTGAAACTCCAACTCCACCAACTAAAGAGAGAAGATTTGCTCCTACTCGTCCTGCTGAACCAAAAATAACGCTGGAAGAGTACATTTCTGACTTTAAAGTTAGAATGCAAATCAATAACTATGAGGTTATGGAATTTCTTGAAGATTGCAAGAGATGGTATAACCTTGCCTCTCCACATGTTGTAAAAGCATTCAATTACTCCAAAGAGAAGATTGAGGAGTTAACAACAACCAAAGAAGAGAAGAAAGAGGAGGGTTAAACCCCTCCTTTTTTTATGGTCTAAATATTCGTGAATGGTTGATTGTACTGGTCGCTCTAACAATTAATCCCCACAAAAGGACCATAAATGGCACACAATGTCGTTTATGGTCTTTTTTGTTATAAATAAACGCAGCGTCCAGTACATTACTACCATTCGGGAGATTTTAAATGGCATATTTTGAAAAAGATGCTCTATGCAGAGCATTGGATAATTCATTTGGTGTTAATAATTCTACTGCTGAATCAATACAGAAACAAGATGGTAAGTTAAGTATATTTTATGTTAAAAGTAGTAAACCTATAGTTACTACAAATCCTATTTTAGAGCACTATAAGGGGGGTCGTTGAAAGTGTCCTTATAGTACAGAGAAACATTATGAAAAACACACACATTGAACACCCTGAAGATAGTATCCTCACAGGTGATTTGAGTGTGTTAGATTGGTTTTGTGCTGATAGTAATATATCAGTCAAGATCGATGGTGCTCCAGCAATAGTCTGGGGTCGTAATCCTGCTAATGGGAGGCAATTTGTTGGAACAAAATCTGTATTCAATAAAAAACTCATCAAAATCAACCATGACCATGAAGAAATTGAAAAAAATCATAAAGGCAAAGTGGCAACTATTTTGCATGGTTGCCTTGACTATCTTCCTACTACAGATGGTATCTTCCAAGGTGATTTTATCGGTTTTGGTGGCGATAATTGTTACTGCCCTAATACAATAACATATGTGTTTGATGAAATAATACCACATGAGATTATTGTTGCACCTCATACCAAATATCATGCTGAGAAAGATTTAAGAGACGCAATTGCAGAACCAATAGGAGATAAAGATATACTTTCATTGTGGCACAGTGCATCTGATGTGTTATTTGTTAAACCTTGGGTAGAAATTAAGGAACACAGAGATGATATGAATGATCTGTGTAATTTTGCTGCTCAGATGTCAACATTATGCACATTCGTGAATGAAAGACAAGCAAAACATCTTAAAAAGGTGTTGAATTCTTATATTAGAGATGGTAGACAAGTTGATGAAGAAGAAATAGCATTGCAGCATGATGTTGATATTAACCTAATAAGATTATGGAAATTAGTTGAATCAATTAAAATGGATATATTTTGTTACATTGAGACTGATGATTCAATTAAATGTATCATTCAAGATCGTGAAGTTGATCATGAAGGTTATGTTATGGAAAATGGATTTGGTACATTTAAGTTAGTAGATAGAGAGACATTTTCTTATCATAATTTTAATATTGCTAAGAGTTGGTAAGGGGGGTCGCTGAAAGTGTCCCTGTAATGAGAGACAAACCAGGCATCCATGCTATGTACGGACTCGAAACGGTAGGTGTAAGACCTGTTTTTGTCTCTCCCACTCAATTCACATTATGAAAGTATTTTTACTTGCTGTGATTGCATTATTATTGTATCAATCACCTGATGCAAGAAATGCAACAGGCAATATTCTTAGACAACTTGGTGACATTGTTGACACTTATGAGGATAAAAATGAAAATCCTGAATATTTCAAAGTTCCCAATCCATTTCACAGCGACTAGACATTAAACTCTATTCATGGTAAAATGGAATTATGAAAAGTATTTTATTATGACTCAACTTTTACATCGTTGGTTAAAATATTGGTCAGATCTCAACGTTGATGAGGTTAATTATCATAATTCATCACTTGATAAACTTTTAATGAATAAAGTGTATCATTGGTCTTAAAATTTAACTCAACAATCCTTTATCCTTTTATGATTATGAAAAGCACAAACATTGCAACTTCACTAGCAACATTATTCCTTATTTCACCTGTTTCAGTGTTAGCAGGACCAGAAAAAATGCACACTGTAGGTGGTGATCCAATGGGATTTGTAGAGCAAGCAGGATGTTATAGATTTGAATATCGTGAGGTTTATGTACCTGGCACCTCTGAATCACCTGGTTATGTTGATACTAGCAGGGATAAAGTTGAGGTTCCGTGTAATAATCGTGTAGGAGTTGATGTTAGTAGAAATAATCAACATTCTCAGTCACAGTCAACACCTAATGCACATTATCCTCATGGTGATGTAGGATCTCCGCATCATTTAGCACATGGTTATCATTTACCTGCGCCACAATATGCACCTCCTAATTATCAAAGTTCTGTCCCTGGACCTACTATAATTAATAATGATAGAGGAGGTTATCAACCCTATCAACCAGGATATATGCAACAAAATGTACCTCAGTCTAGACAACCGCAAGAATCAAATGTACAAATAAGACCAGCAATTGCACAAAATACAGTACCTAAAGGTGATACAAATAGTTGTGCATCAGGTACAATTTTAGGTGCTTTAGCAGGAGGTGCTGGCGCAGCATCCTTCACTAAGGGAGGAAATGACATGCTCTGGAGTGTGCCACTAGGTATGATTGGCGGTTCTATGATAGGATGTCAATTGAACGGAGGATAGTATGGGGTGGTTATTCTTCATAATTTGTTGCACATTTCTTGGTTTAATGTTTACTTTAGCGTTTCCACATTTAGGAGGTTAATTATGCAATTCGATGTAAAACTTTTTGTTGGTGGTAAAGTTTTTACCGAAAGTGTACAGGCAGTTAATCGTAATGATGCGATAGATACTGCCAAAGCACGTAATCCACATGCTAAAGTTATCGGGGTAAATCCTAATTTAAATCCTAAATATGATAATTAAATGAGGAATTAAAAATGCCCTGGTGGTCACAAACAAAACCAGAAATAGACCCCTTGATTGAGAAATTAGAAGACAAGGGGTTTCATTATAATAAGGAAGAAGATTGGTACGAAAGAATATGGTTAGTTGCAACAAAAACAGGATCAGAAAGATCTAAGGAAGTATATGTGAAAAAAGATGATAAATGGAAAGTTGTAATGTATGGTAATGAAGGTGATATTTTCTTTGAACATTCTGTTGATCTTTAGTATAAGGGGGGACGTCGAAAGTGTCCTTATATCATGAAACTAACTGCATTGCTATTTCTGCCATTATTATTCATCAATGCACCTGCAATTGCATCACCTTTAAATCAACTTAACAGGTATGCTGGAGCAGGTAATGTTTATGAACAGTGCACTAGGTATAGAATTAAGGAAGAATATGTGCCTGGTTATTATAACAGTGTTGGTGGATATGTAGGAGGCAGAGTGAAAACAACTAAGGTACGAATACCTTGTAATCAATCAACAATTGGATCAAGTCCTTATGCTCAGTTAATACCAGTATTAATAAATTCATTTTTTCAGTGAATCAAAGGGGGGGTCGTCGAAAGTGTCCCTATAGTGAAGGGAGGGAAATTCCCGAAACGGGTTGTCCCACTAAGTCAGATGCAGCAATGCACTGCTCCCTCACTGATTTTTCACTACTATTTGATTATGCCTACTTTGAAACTTACACACGATGAAGTAAGACTTCTAAACGATATGTTCTCTGCTATTGCTGATCTCGGTTTATTCGATGATCCAAGTGAGAACGAGCAGGACTCATCTCCTGACGTATTTGACAAACTATGGGACAAAGTTGTAAAACTTTGATCCCATTTTTTTCTACCTAATTACCATGCCTAAACTAACACTAGAACAACACGAATTTGATGTTATTAGAGAAATAATGGCAGAACGGTTATGTAAACTTAGGGAGACAATCCTTAAGCAAGGTGATAAACTAGATGAGCACGAAAGAGATATCAGAAACTATACAACTTATGACATTCATCGTAAACTAATGGAGGTAAAATGATGCCCACAAAACTATCAGTCAAAGACGTAATTCATCCAATTGAGTTACATTATCAACGTTCAATTCCTGAGATGGTATTAGATTGGACTGAAGAGTTAGTAACAAGATTGCAAGCGGATTATGACTCCAAAAAATATACATCAGACCGTTACAAGTTTGAGATACAAACAGGACGCAAATATCACAAGATTCATAATGGTCCAGCAGGTGGTATTCATGCCTTTGTTGATAAGAATACAGGTCAAGTTTATAAACCTGCATCATATAAAGCACCTGCAAAAGGCGTTAGATATGATTTGAGACTAATTAAGCAGCGTCATGAGTGCTATTCTAATGCAGATTGGTCAGGTAGTTATCTTTATCAAAGAGGTTAATTATGGGATCAAATGAAATGACAGACAGGCAATTCCTTGGATGGAATGTACAAGTAAGGCAGCAATTAGTTGAGGATTTATATTATACTTGTCGTCAGAATGGTGAGATATTAGAAGAGTTATTAGATGAGTATGTATATCTTTTAAAGGATAATACTGACCGTTTAGATGTATTAGCAAGTTATGTTAAAGAAGAATTAGGAGAAGATTAATCATGTTAGTTGAACTTTCAAAGAATCAAATGCAATCTCTTATTATTCTTCTTGAAGAGAGAATAGATGAGATAGATGATAATTTTGAGGATGTAACTCCTATTCATTTAAGAGGAGAACTTCAAGAGATTGCTAATAAATTAGATGGTATTTATCGTGCCTGTACATGTAAAGAACAGAATGAGGATTAACAAATGCAAATTGACACTCAAGGCAGAATTATCGGGTCATTCCTGATAGTTACTGCCTATTTTATTATCTTACATGTATCTGCTACAATTGGCGCAACAATGCATCTAATAGCAGATGCAATTAGCATACCATACTTTACACGAACAAAAGCATATGATGTGGTCATAATGTTATCATTCTTAATGGTTATTTCCTTTGCTAAGTTAATCTAATGAAAACGAAATTCACCCCACCAAAGAAATACTTTAGTAATGCTAATCGTTATACACGAGCAGGAAAGAATGGCAGGGATATTCTCTGTCCTGAGTGTAGAGAATGGGGTAAGGTTTATCACTTTAGTTGGAGTGCATTAGGGTGTACACATTGCAGTGCAATTGTAAACAAAGAAGACTGGATTATTGAGAAGTCAGTTAAATAGATGTACCACTTGCATTCTATACTCATGACTCATAATATCGTTGTTAGTATTAAAGAATTTTTAGAAGATAACTATCCTAATTTAACATATGACCAGATTGATTTAATTGCTTCAGATGTTAAACAACGCTGGGATTATCAACCGATTTTAGATCAAATAGAGATGCAATGTGAGAAGACAGCATATTATGCAAATATCGAATTATCAACCAAACCGAGTTTTGCAACGCCCGAAAATAAGGTCTGAAAAGTATAATTTATATAACTAACTCTGTTAGGGTTGTTGACAAAGTTCTATAAAATTCTTAGAAGGGATTATGTAGAGGGGGGTCGTTGAAAGTGTCCTTATTATGTAAGCACGGGTTAAAACCACATGCAACTAACACCAATTGCCGCCAATCAGACCCAGTTAAATCTCAATTCCGGCACGGAAGTTTTCTTCAGTTACAGAACACCAGTTGCCGCAAAGTTGTCCAATTTTGAGTACATCAGGACTGCAACTAAGTGGAGCACAACAACATCTAGGCACATCAATAAGTGGTTAGAAGGTGTTACTGCCGAGACTGTAGATCAATCAATTCTTGATAACTTAGTGGGGAATTAACCCCTCACTAAGTTATTTTTTATGTCCTCTATTTTTCCTTATGATGCAACTACCTATCACGGCATTTAATGACAACAAAGTATTACCTTACTTTGTAAAAAAAGACAAAGGAGAAGATGTTAAGGAAGGAATCTTTACACTGTATTTGTATTCTTCTGCAGGACAATCAGACTCCAAAGTTTATTACAATTATAGACAATTGAGGTTTGATAAAAGAGCAGCAAGATTCAAAACACGTAAACTTGCTAATGATTATGCTCGTTATCGTCTTGGACTCGATGAATATGAAGAGGAGACAATATGAGTAATAAAGTATTAATCAATGAGGAAATTAATGCCCTAATTGATCTTATTAACAAGGAACAGATCGTAATAATTAATGATGAAGAAAATGAATTTTGGAATACAATTAGACGTAAACTTCGTTCCCTGAAACTAACAAAATGAAGACCAAATTAACAAAACTAAATTTAACACCAGAACAGAAACAATTGCTACAAAGATATAATGAAGAGAAGCAAAAACAAGAACAATACTGTTACAAACCAATGCGTACTTTGCACAACTATTAATGAACACTTATCCACAATCTGAGTATCCAAATTTATATCAAGAGATACTCAAAGATTATTACTATCGCTTCCCTAAATTCCATCCCATTCCTTACATCCAAGAATCCCTAAATTATCATCATGAACAACAACGAAACTCAGAGATTACAGGAACAAGCAATCAATCTATTAGAACTAATTGAAGATACAAGTGAACATTTTTGTGATGAAAATACAATCAGTGGTGAACAATTCTATGTAATGATGAAGGCACTAGTTGATTGTAAACTCAAAGAATTTCCACTTGATTTTGAACAATTAGAGGAAGACATATATGATGATTGATGTTACTAATTCAAAGAAAGATTGGAATGACTTTTGGTATAATAGTAAGGATGATTTCCCTGATTACACTAACAACATTAACCCACCTAATATCATGACAAAAACTAACAACCAAGAACCACCATTTGATTCACAAGCATATAAGAACTATGTTGAACAGTTAGATAAACATAGTGCAGAAAGTCCAGATGATTTAATAGAAAGAATTAAGCAAATTGGGTTTAGAATAGATCAATCATTAGAACGTATTATTAGCAGACTCGATGTTATTTTAGAAGATGATTTTGACCCTGATAAAGTAACATGTACAGTGGACGATAAGAAGGTAGATTGTGATACTTGGGAAGACGTAATTTATGATGATGATAGTAAGTAACCTGTGGAAAACTTTTATTCCACAATAACACTTAAAGGGGTCTAATTACCCCTTTTTTAGTATCAATTTATACAGACAATTACATAAAAGAGTTATATAATGGTAAAATAAATAGGACCCCGTTGTTTATAGGTTTTCCACAATGTTGTTGAAAAGAGTGTTATTAATGTGGAATATTATGTTAAAAAGATGTGAAAAAAGATTCTATTATTATCTTATGTTAGGTGTTAAACAGTAGAATTATTTGTGTTCTTAAATGTGCTCAGACGTCGTTATCTAAGCGAGCGTAGTATAACACGAAGCGAGCGAAATTACAAGACCCTCGGTAACATTTTGTGATACTAATACCAAACCAGTTCAGTATAAACTAGAACCGGTAGTTTAGGTTCGGTTTCTGTAACATAAGGTGTATAAATAACCCCACCTATATTGACAGTTTTCCACAGTTATGTTATAGTACTAACAGATACTCCCAGGGGTCTAATCTCATGCCAGTTACTAACACTTACTCTACGCTCAATAAGTATAGAATAACACTAGAATTAGATGTGCTCGATGACTTTAATCCCCGGCAGATTAACTGGGAGAAAGTGTTAGACATTGGCGCAGATGAGCACGTAGAAAGTTATACTGAAGAACTGGATATTGTCGATTGGTAACTATAAAGGGGGGTCGTCGAAAGTGTCCCTATAATGTAACACTCACATCACTGTAATTATGACCACAGTTTATAACACTGAGGCACTCCTATTTGCGCTGGAAGATGCACAAACAGGCAACGAATTACTAGAGGTTATTGATGCTTTCGTAGCAGAGATTAACGACTAGTTTTTATTACAAACTGTGTACCCCTTGATTGACAGTCAGGGGGTTTTATTTTATAATACTAAGTATACACGTATAAACACGAATATATGCGTAGTTAATGCGTATGGACAGTGATTGTTGCCCTTATGTTAACCTTAGCGGCGCCGCGTTGCCGTTAGCTAAAAAAAGGAACCTTTCTAACCTACAGAGGTGACAATTCGACTTACATATAAAAAAATAAAAAAAATTTCCCCAGGTAAAAAATGGACTGATTACCATTTTGATTCTTGGGGTTTTTGGCAGTTCCTATATAAAAAAATATGGAGGGAATCATGGGTGATAAAAAACCTGGAAAAGGTAAAAAGAAAAAGGGAGAATATAAAGGTATGCCAAAGAACCAAACAAATGTAAAAAGCGGAGGGCATCAACAACATAGCGGAAGGGGTCGATAAAAAATTCGCCCCTATTTTTTTGGGTCCCTTATAGAAGAGAATTAAAAAAAAATTGCGTAAAATTTTATGTCTACACAAGAATACGAATATCACATATATGTAAAAGATCAATGTTTGTATAATTGTCTAAGTGAAGAAGAGTTTAACATCAGATGGAATGAATTAAATGCAATGGTGGGATTAATGAAAACTGAGTATTCTGTAGAGGATTTAGAGTATATTAAAGTACAGAGTTATGAATCTCAGGGTCACGGTGGGGGTTTGAATGGGGAAGAACCGTCTTATTAAATTTCTTGACAATTACTAAATAAACTGATAAAATTGAATTGAAAGGTTTTAAAAACTTATGGCAAAAGGATTTACTGTTAAAGCAAACACTCCTAAGAAGAAAGAAGTGGAGTGGGACATAGATGCAATTAAAGAAAGAATGAGAGGAAAGGCAATAGTCTTTTGCTTACCTGGCAGGGGAGTTTCATATACTTTCTTAAAGAATTTTGTACAACTGTGTTTTGATCTTGTACAAAATCAGATGAGTATACAGATCAGTCAAGATTACTCATCCATGGTTAACTTTGCACGTTGTAAGTGTTTAGGTGCAAATGTACTACGTGGTCCTGATCAGATACCTTGGGACGGCAAACTTAAGTATGATTATCAACTTTGGATTGACTCGGATATTGTCTTTGATGTTAACAAGTTCTGGCAGTTATGTGATCTTGCAAATCCTGCCGAGGGTGATGTAAGAGAAATTACCGCAGGTTGGTATGCCACGGAGGATGGCAAGACTACCTCTGTTGCTCATTGGTTAGACGAAGATGATTTCCGTAAGAATGGTGGAGTCATGAACCATGAGACTGTGGAATCGATCAGCAAGCGTAGAAAACCATTCACTGTAGACTACACTGGTTTTGGTTGGGTTATGATTGCTCATGGAGTCTTTGAGAAGCTCCCATATCCTTGGTTTGCTCCTAAGATGCAAGTATTTGAATCTGGGAAGGTTCAAGATATGTGTGGAGAGGATGTATCGTTCTGTTTAGATGCTATTGAGGAAGGTTATGAAATCTGGTGCGATCCTCGGATTAGGGTAGGTCACGAAAAAACACGGGTAATTTAGTATGACCAACTTTAAGAGGATGAAAAGTGAGGCACTGTGGGATGAGCATGCGAAAATCCTGACGGAACTCTCGAAAAGAGATGGCGTGGAATACAGAGTACGCGCCACTGAACACTCGGTAAGTAGAAAATTGAATAGAATTGGCAATCTTGACGCATTGGAGGACATTTAATGGCAAAAGTTTCAAGTGGAGTGTATGGAAGTATAAATTTTGTACCCGCAAAACCGAAAAAGACTCGACAAGGACAATCAGAACACACAAAATTGTCCGCTTCCTCTCGAAATGGGGCAAAAAAGAAATATCGAGGTCAAGGAAAATAAATTAGATCTTGAAAATTCGTCTAAATATCATCAAAATGATATAGAGGCGTTTTTTTATGTCTGAATTATTAAAGAAAAAGATTAAACCAGGAGCAACCTTTGAATTAGCAAATCCAGAGTTATCTGAATCCGACCAAAAATCCAAGAAAACCAAAAAAGGAGGAAAAGATGGAGTCAAAAATGCTTAGGGAAATCGCAAATGATGCCATAACGCCCAAAAAGAGAGATACAACAGTCCAAAATGACCTCTATGAGAAAAAAATTGATGATGATTTCTATGAAGGATTAGATTATGATGATGAAATGGTGCCTACTGCAGACCCTTCTACATATTAGTCCACAATCCTTAATAAATAACTAAATATTCTCCTATTTTCAATGCCTGTCGAGCGAATAAGTCAAGGTTTCAAGGACATAAGTATGTCTTTTCAGGTAAATCCCCTGAATCAGGACCTTATTGCCCTTAAAAATGATAATGCGATCGCTCGTTCGATTAAAAACATTGTATTTACCCTTCCGGGAGAAAAGCCTTTTAGCGAAAACTTTGGATCACGAATAACTGCTTCTCTTTTTGAGAATATTGATGACATAACTGCTTCTATTATTGTTGATGAGATTAAAATATCCATCAATAATTATGAACCAAGAGTAAATTTACTTGATGTAAAGGCATCTCCCAACTTTGATAATAACCAATTTGATGTAATGATTAGGTATGAAGTAATAGGAGCTAATATTCCGCCACAGCAATTAGAATTCGTCTTGCAGCCGACCAGATAAAATGCCATTAGTAAATTTTTCAAATCTGGATTTTGACCAGATTAAAACCTCCCTTAAAGATTATCTACAGTCAAATTCAAATTTTACTGATTATAACTTCGAAGGTTCTAATCTTTCTTCAATCCTTGATGTATTAGCATACAATACTTACATTACTTCATATAATGCCAACATGGTTACGAATGAAGTATTCATTGACAGTGCTACTTTAAGGGAGAATGTCGTTTCTTTAGCAAGAAATATTGGATATATCCCACGTTCTAGAAAATCAGCGGCTGCAACCATTAGTTTTTTCGTAGATACAACGGAAATTATACCAACTCCTGCATCATTAACTCTTAAAGCAGGTCCTATAGCATCAACTTCAGGTAAATTTGGCAATTCATCTTTTAGTTTTTCAATTTTAGATGATATTACAGTTCCTGTTTTTGATGGACTTGCAACATTTGACGATATTACAATTTCTGAAGGAACACTTTTAAAAAGTACCTTTACTTTTAGTGGAAATAACCCAAATCAGCGGTTTGTTTTACCAAATAGTGGAATTGACACTTCATTAATTTCTGTAAAGGTGAAAAATAATGAATTTTCGACTGTTTCTGCGAAATATAGCTCTCAAGACAGTCTTTTTGACATTGATGGAAATTCTAAAGTCTACTTTTTACAAGAAATTGAAGATGAGAGATATGAAATCTTCTTCGGAGACGGAATTTTTGGTAAAAAACTAGAAGAAGGCAATTATATCGAAGTAAGTTACATTGTTTCAAATGGTGACGGTGGAAATGGGGTAAGTCAATTTGAATTTGCCGGAAAAATACAATATACAAGAAATTCTGCAACTTATAATGTAACAAGTGGCATGTCATTGGTCACTACAGACACAATTGCTTCTGGAGGAGAAGATATTGAGACTGTAGAGTCAATTAAAAAGTTTGCACCACGCATTTATGCATCTCAAAACAGAGCATTGACCGGAAATGACTATGAAACGCTAATTCCTGCTAAAATTTACCCTGAAACTGAATCTATTTCTGTTTTTGGAGGTGAAGAGTTAATTCCACCCCAATATGGAAAAGTTTTTATTAGCATTAAACCAAAAACTGGTGATTTTTTACCAAATTTGATAAAAGAGAATATTAAGACTAAATTAAAGAAATATGCAGTTGCAGGAATTATTCCAGAAATCCTAGATCTCAAATATCTCTTTATTGAAGTTGATTCGAAGATATATTATAATGCAAATCTTACTTCATCGGCAGAATATGTTTCAAGTGTGGTTCAGAACAATTCCAATAAGTACTCTGAGTCAACTGAGTTAAATAAGTATGGTGCTAGATTCAAATACAGTAAATTTTTGAAAATAATTGATGATAGTGATGCAGCAGTGACTTCAAACATCACAACTGTCAAAATGAGAAGAGATTTGAGAGTTGTAAAGAATGCAGCTACTGAATATCAAATTGGATTTGGCAATGAGTTCCATATTAAGAGTATGGATGGATATAACATCCAATCTTCTGGATTTACAGTAGGTGGAATTTTAGAAACTTGTTATATCGGCGATCTTCCTAATACAAACCGTCAAACTGGATCTTTATTCTTATTTACAGTTCCTACTCCAAGTTCGACTACTCCAACTGTTATTAGGAGAAATATTGGTAATATTAATTATAAGAGTGGAGTTATTACCCTAAATCCTATTATAATTCAAAATACATCTAAAGTAAGGGATGGTCAATCAATTATAGAATTGTCAGTATGCCCTAAATCTAATGATGTAGTGGGATTACAGGACTTGTATTTGCAACTAGATATTAGTAGCAGTACATTCGAAACAGTGATTGATGAGATTTCTTCCGGATTGGATCCATCTGCATCGAACTATATTGTATCCTCAAGTTATGTCAACGGGAACCTAGTAAGAACATAAGATGGCAGAAAAGAGAATCCAGTTTAGCAACATAGTTCAGAATCAACTTCCTAGGTATGTTGAGGAAGAATTCCCGTTAATTTCCGAATTTTTAAAGGAATATTATCTGGCGCAAGAATTTCAAGGTGGTCCAGTTGATTTAATTCAGAATATTGACCAATATACAAAAATTAGTGAAGTTACTAATTTAACAGAGACTGTAGGATTAAGTACAGATATTGCTTTTAATGATGAAACTATTGAAGTTGATTTATTAAACTATCCAAATGGAACTTCGGGATTTCCCGATTCTTATGGTTTAATAAAAATTGATGATGAGATTATTACATATACTGGAAAAACTGTAACATCTTTTACTGGGTGTGTTAGAGGATTTAGTGGCATTTCGTCATATAGAGATGATGTAAAATCTGATCAACTAGTTTTTAATTCAACTACATCTGCTGAGCATAAAGCAGATGCTAAAATTCAGAATTTAAGTGTTCTTTTCCTTAAAGAATTTTTATTAAAGTCAAAATATCAACTTTTACCTGGTTTAGAAGATAGAGATTTTACAGAAGGTTTAAACCAGAATGTTTTTATAAAACAAGCAAAAGATTTTTATAAGAGTAAAGGAACAGATTACTCTTTTGAAATTTTATTTAAAGCATTATATAATGAAAATGTAAGAGTTATAAGACCAAGAGATTATCTCTTTACTCCATCAAATGCTCATTATGTTATTACTAATGATCTTGTAGTTGAAGCAATTGATGGCAATCCTTTAGAACTTGAAAATGCTACTTTATTTCAAGATGCTTATGGGTCTACTATTACCAAAGGTTATGCACCTATTACGTCAGTAGAAAAGATTGATTCTCAGGAAGGAGAAATCTATTATAAGTTTGGTATCGATGCGGGATATAATAGAGACATTAGAGTTGATGGTGCCGTTTATGGGGATTTCCCAGTTCATCCAAAAACGAAATTAATTGGTCAGGTATCTATTGGTTCTACAGTTCTTGATGTAGATTCGACACTTGGTTTTCCTTCGTCTGGAGAATTAAGAGTAGTTTATAGCAATAATTTGGTTGGGGTTGTTTCTTATACTGCTAAAAGCATAACTCAGTTCTTTGGTTGTTCAAATATAACAGGAACTCTTGTAGACGAAACAAAAGTTGGAATTAACACTTATGCATATGGTGCATCTTCGGTTGATGGCACAGAAGTTAAAGTAAGGATCAATTCAGTTTTAAGTGAATTTATATATCCTGATACGCATTATTATTCAATGAATGATACTGCAAAAATCAAAGCTTTAGGAATTAAAGATACTAGTTGGAAAGGAAAAAATTGGTTCTATAATGTTGCAGCATCATATAATGTTGAAAGCATATCATTAATTGATAGTTCTGATGAAACTTACCAAGTTAACTTAAAAAAAGAAAATTCTTATAGATTAGGTGATAGTGTTATTCTAACAGGTAGTGATGGTATTGAAAAGTCGCCTTCTTCAATAATTGAAATATTATCTGCAAAATCTTTTGTTATTAAAGATCAAGGATCTCTTGCAGTTACTGATACTTATACAATTAAAAGAAAATTATTAAAAGTAGAATCTAATACATTTGTTGGTGTTGATGATATAGAAACGAATGTACAAAATGTATATAACAATCAAGAAGATCGTATTTTAGTTGCATCTCCTTCAATACCATCATATGATGGACAGCCACTTAATAGTACCAATAGAAGTATTACATTTTCAGGAACATTTGTTGGAACTGATTTTGATATAGTTCCTGATGGTCAACATTATCTTTATACTGGTGATGCCGTCTATTATGTACCACAAAAGCTGGAATCTGAGTATTTTGATGAAGCAGGAGTTAAAAAGACTAGATTAACAGTTACATCTTCTCTATTTGGTGGAGATGTAGGTTTTGTATGCAAAAGTGATGTTAATGACTCTGATGAAGAAACATTAATTCCTCCAAATGAAGGTCTTTATTTTATAAAGAAAGTAAATGAGTCTTCGGTTAAATTAGCTAAAAGTAGAACTGATATTAACAGTTCTAAATTTATTTCTATTGATAATAATATAATTGTAACAAATTGTTTTATAGTACCATATAACCTTCGTCAGAAAACTTTAGATTCTCAAAAAATTGTAAGGGAAATTGCTCCACCAAAGGATACTTCAGTAAAGACTACAACTCTTCCTGGGACTACAGGAATTCTTGTAAATGGAGTTGAAATTTCCAACTATAAGTCTAATGATTTTGTTCATTATGGTCAAATTGATAATATTGAAGTTTTATCTTCTGGTGTAGGATATGATGTGGTTAATCCGCCACTTTTAAAGATTAATGATGCTACGGGGATAGGAGCAACTGGATATGTTGATGTTAATGGTTCATTAGAACAAATTAGAATTATAGATTCTGGTTTTGACTATTTGGAGATTCCTAGAGTAACTATTGTTGGTGGTAGTGGAGAAGGAGCTGTTGCTCATCCAAATATGAAGTTAATTGAGCATTCTGCTTCTTTTAGTGCTCAAACTTTATCTGCAATAGGATTAGGTGCTACTCAATCAACAATTGGTTTTACAACATACCATAAATTCAGGAATGCAGAACATGTTTCATATGTAAGTGATGGGCAAAAGGGAGTTGGTGGACTTACAACTTCTTCAAACTATTTTGCTTCCGTCCAAGATGCATATACAGTAAAACTTCATAATAAGCAGATTGATGCTATTGCTGGTATTAATACAGTTGAATTAACTTCTTATGGAGAAGGTACACAGTCTTTAAAATCACTTCATAAAAAATCTGTAGTAGATTCTATTAATATATCTTCTCCTGGATATGATTATCAATACAAAAAGAGAAGTATTGCTTCAAGTGGAATTAGTTCATCTTTAAATGCAGTCAATATTGCTAATCATGGATATGAGAGTGGAGAAATTATAAAATACACTGCTGAGGGAACTGCAGCAGATGGACTCACGAGTGGAACTGAATATTATGTAACCGCAGTATCTGATAATAGTTTTAAATTATCTTCTATAGGAACAGGTGCAGTAACTAAAGATTTTTATTATAATTCCAAACAATATATTGATTTAACTTCTGTTGGTGTTGGAACTCATGTTTTCAATTATCAAGATATTTCTATTACTGTAACTGGAGAAATTGGTATATCATCAGTTGGAACTGATACTTTTGAATGTCAAGTTCAACCTATTTTTAGAGGTGAAGTAACTGGAGTATATTTGTCTGATAAAGGTGTTGGTTATGGATCATCAGAAATTCTTAATTATGTTAGAGATCCAGAAATTAGTTTAACATTTGGAGAAGATGCACAGTTGGCTCCAGTTGTTAGTAATGGGGCAGTTACTGAGGTAGTAGTCGTAAGTACTGGTAAAAATTATAATTCTCCTTGTGATATAGAAATAATTGGTAATGGTGTAGGTGCTGTTGTTACACCTGTCATTGAAGATAATAAATTGTCTTCAATTAAAGTAATTAATGGTGGTGAGGGATATGATCAACAGAATATATCTGCTGTTATAATTTTCCCAGGTTCTGGTGCAAAATTCAAACCAACAATTCAAAATTGGCGTGTAAATTTAGTTAAGAGATATTTTGAGCAATTTACTAGTGATGATGGTTATATTTCTAATAAGAAGGGACTTCAATATTCCCATTTATATGCACCAAGAAAATTAAGGGAATCTATGTTTGGTGTAGACCAAACGGGACAAATTTTATATGGACAAAGAGATTTAAAGAAAGAGAGTGGAATAGAAGTTCCCTCTACAAATCATTCTCCTGTAATTGGATGGGCATATGATGGAAATCCAATATATGGTCCATATGGATATATCACCAAGGAAGGTGGTACAATAGCACAGATGAGAAGCGGATATAGCATCTCAATAAAATCTGGAAGACCTCCTGAAAGTATATTCCCAGAAGGGTTCTTTGTTGAAGATTATTCTTATCTAGAAGTAAGAGATGAAACTATCCTTGATGAGAATAATGGAAGATTCTGTGTTACTCCTGAATATCCACAAGGAACTTATGCATATTTTGCTACAGTTGACAATTCTATATCTGCTTCTTCTGGAGCATTTAATCAGTATAGAGAACCAATATTCCCATACTTAGTTGGAGATAACTATCATTCTGAACCTAATAGTTTTAACTTTAGTACATATTCAAATCAGAATGATTATCCCATTGATAGGTATAATTGGTTCAGAAATACGCAACCTTACAATTTAATTGACGGAACCCTTAATTACAAGTATTTCAGTTTACCAAATAAATTAGCACAAACTATTGATATTAAAGCTGTAAATCCTGGATATATTGAAAAGATTGGGGTTAATACTGGAGGAGATAATTATAGAGTTGGTGATAGTGTAGTATTTAATAATCAAGGTACTGCAGCAGATCTTTTAACTGAAGCAGTTGGAAATGTTGAAAGAACGCATTTCTCAGAAACTTCTAGTGCATTTGCTAATGTTTCATTTGTTGACGGTAAGACTGTAGATACTATTAGTGTTGCTTCAAGTAGCATTAGTGGAGTTGAAGTTTATCCTGCATCTACTAAAGGTGATTTTCGTTTATTTACAGAAAATCCACATAATTTCCAAGCTAGAGATGTTATTAGAGTATCTGGAATTTCTACAACGTCTTCTAAAATTGGAGGATCTTATAAAGTAGGAATTTCAACTGATATATTCACTTTAATTGGTCTTGGAACTATTTCTACTGGAATTGGAACTACTGGTGTAACTGGAATAGTTACTTATTTGAATGTTAGTGGGTCACTTGAATATCCAAATATTAAAGAAAATGATATTCTTGGAATTGGTACTGAAAAAGTTAAAGTTTTAAATGTAGATCAACGTTTATCTAGAATTAGAGTTATTAGAGCAGTTAATGGCACTACAGGTTCTGCTCACACTGCAACAACCAAATTATATGAAGATCCTAGAAAATTACTTATTAATCCAGGATTCAAAACAAGTTATGAATATAGTGTAAATAAGCAAATTTACTTCAATCCATCAGAAGCAGTTGGTCTAGGAACTATTGCTGGTGTTGGTATTGGATCTACAGTTTACTTCTCTAATCCAGGAGCTGGTAAAACAAAAATTGATATACCAACAAAAACAATTTATCTTCCTGGACATGACTTAAAAACAGGAGATCAAGTAACATACTCTGCAAATGGTGGAGATGGTATTGTATATAAAATTGATAGTGTATCTGGAGTAGCAACCTTAACAGATGGAGAAAATCTTTATGTTGGAAAAATAAATGATGATTTGATTGGTATATCAACAGTCAAGGTTGGTTTAGGATCAACAGGTACTTTTGTTGGCATAGCAAGTACTTGTAGAGGGTCTACAACGCTCTTCTTTACTGGTGTAGGTTCAGGAGTATATCATAGCTTTAAGACCAATTATACACCCATTACTTGTAAGGTTACTAGAGATTTGGTAACTGTATCAACAGCAAGTACTCATGGATTAAAAACTAATGATAAAGTTAATGTTAATGTTAATCCTTCTATATCTACAAGCTTTACTGTAAAATATAATGATTATAATAGAAGGATTTTAATTAGTCCTAAATCCTTTACTGCATCGGATGTATCTACTACAACTAGTACTATTACCATTGTAGATCATGGATTTATTACCGGACAAAAGATTGTACATACAGCAACAACTTCGACAGGTGGGTTAGTTGATAATGGAATTTATTTTGTAGTTAAGATTGATGATAATCAATTCAAATTATCTAATAACCATTATCATTCAACTTTAATTAAACCCCTTGTTATTACTCTTTCAAGTGCTTCTGCTGGTACTATTAGTCCAATAAATCCACCAGTAAAAGTATATAAAAATTCGACAGTTGAATTTGATGTTTCAGATGCTTCTTTATCATATACAAAACAATCTACTCTCTATCCAGCATTCCAATTAAACTTCTATGCAGGTCAGTCATATACTGATGTTTGGAATAAGTCTGCAGCAAGTAAGAATTTTGAAGTTCAAAGAACAGGTATTACAGGTGTTACTGCTGATGCTAAAGTTACTTTAACTGTAGACGATGAGATCCCTTCAATTTTATATTATAGACTTGATCCAATATATGAAAGTGACTTGCCTTTACCGAAAGCAGAGATTGATGTAGATAAGGATGTTAAATCTGCTGCTCAAGTACAGACAAGAAATAGTAACTATGATGGAAAGTATACTGTTTCAGTTGATTCAAGCACTTCATTTACATATACCGTACCTAATATACCAGAAAAAACTTCTTATTCTGGAACTACATCACTTTTATCATATAAAACAAACTCTCAAACTGCATATGGTCCCATAGCAGAGTTTGAAATTACAGATGGTGGAAAGAATTATTATTCAGTTCCAGGTATTACAACAATCACTTCTGCATTAGGTAGAGGAGCAATTGCTGAAGCATCTAGTACTAATATTGGGGAAATTGTAAAAACAAAAATTAATGATATTGGATTTGATTTCCCATCTGATAAAACATTACGTCCAACCGTTGGATTACCACAGATCATATATCTAGAACAATATACAAGGTTCAAATCTATTGGGATAAGTTCTGTTGGAAGGGGATATTCTATAGCACCTAAATTAAAGGTATTAGATGGAAAAACTAATGCTTTAGTTTCAGATGTAGATTTGAAATATACTCTTGGGAATTCTCAGGTAGCAATTAGAAAAAATACTTTTGGCATTTATGATACTGCACCAACTATTATTCCTATACACAATATTAATGGTGTAGGCATTAGTACAGTTGAGTTCAATACTACTACTAAAGATGTAACAGTTGAATTAGCGGTAGGGTTTAGTACATTGGGAGGATTCCCATTCTCAGTCAATGATAGAGTTTTAGTTGAGAATATTAGTGTTGGGGTAGGATCTACTGGTACAGGTTATAATTCTGAAAATTATGGTTGGAAACTCTTTACTATAAATGCAGTAGATGAAAATTATGGAGGAATTGGAACTGTATCTTATAGTCTTTCAGATTCTTTATCTGGAAGTGATCAACCAGGAGTTTTTGATCCAGTAAATTCTGCTGGAAGAATTATTCCTGAGAAATATTTCCCCATGTTTAATATTGAGTTAGAACCTAACCAATATTTACCTGGAGAAACAGTAAGTTCATTATCTGCTTCAGGTATTGTTGAAAAATGGGATCCAAAAGTTGGAATTCTAAAAGTATTATCTTCAGATAATTTTGCTACTGGTGAGGAAATTAAGGGACATACTTCACATAGCCAAGGTGTTGCTTCAACTATTACTAGTTTTAATTCCAGTTTAGAATTTGGTTCTACATCTAAAGTTAATCATGGATGGGAAACTGATTCTGGTGTATTGAATACTAATATGCAGAGGTTAGAAGATAATTTCTATTATCAAAACTTCTCATATTCTTTGAGATCTAAAGTAGATATGTCTACCTGGGATGATGTTGTAAGTACATTAAATCATACCGCAGGATTTAAGAAATTCTCTGATTTCCAATTAGAGACCACAGATGATGCTAATACTGCTATTGTTGGTTTATCTACTGATTTAACTTCTTATGAGGTTGTCAATTCTTTAATTGGTCATGGTAATTTAAATTGTGTTTCAGATTTTGATTTAGTAAGAGAAAATTCTTTGACTATAGGGGGAGACATATTCTCAAATCAAATAATCTTTAATAATAGAATTCTTCAAGATTACTATGAATCTGTTGGCAACAGAGTTCTTGCTATAGATGATATTAGTAACCAATTTAATAGTAATCCTAGAGCAACTAATTTTAGTGTAGTTCATAATTTTGATATAACCAAAACAAGAGCTCAAAGATATATTACTTTTGTTAGAGATAAGAGGTATACTGCTCAAAGACAATTAATGGTTGTCAGTCTTCTTAATGATGCTGAAATGGCATATATTAACCAATATGCCAGAATTTCTAGTACTTATGATCAAGGATCATTTGACTTTACGATTACTGGTACTGATGGGCAATTAGTTTTCTATCCTACCAAGTACAAGTATAATGATTATTATATCACAGCTATTTCTTATAACTTAGATGATAATTTCTTAGGAATTGGAACTACTACTGTTGGAACTTCTCTTATTAAAACTGGAAGTGTTGAAGTTGATTCAGGAACTACAACAACAATTGTTAGTCTGGCTACTACATATCGTTCTGCTAAGATTCTGGTAGAAATCAATCCAGATTCTAGTATGAATGGTAAAGAATATGAATTTGATGAAATCAATCTTATTCATGATGGAACAACTGTTGATTTAGTTGATTATGGACAATTAGTTACCACTACAGATGATTATGCTTCTGCTTCAGGATTTGGTACTTATTCTGCTTATATTGAAAGTGGTTTAATAAAAGTTGATTTCCATCCTATAGGTATTGGAACAACTGCAGTAGTTAATACAATCCAGGTTGGATTGGCTGATACAACTACTGGAATTGGAACATGTGATATAAAACATGCAAGAATTGAATCTAATGTAACTACTATTTCTGCTTCAGGATCTCCTACTGAAAATGTAATTGCAAGATATCCTACGCATTATGCAGGTGATATAGAAGGATATGATGCTGCTTACTTTATCGTTCAAGTTCATGATACAACTAATAATGAATATCAAATGTGTGAGAAAGTAGTTGTTGATGACTACACTGAAGAGGTTGGAAGTGGAGAGTGTTATGATACTGAATGGGGTAATCTTACTACTAATGCTGGATTAGGAACTATTGGTAGTAGATTGAATGTGAGTGTTGGTAGTACTTCATATGTTGAATTGGTATTTACACCCAATGCATCTATTGCTACTAGAACAAATGTTTATATGAATGCCTTGAAGATTCAAGATGATTCTAAAGATACAATAGAATTTAATAATGGAACTATACAAACTGAGTTTGGAGGATATGAAGGAACTCATAATAATATTAAGAGATCCTTTAATATACAACATGCTAATAATAATATCTTTGATAAGTCATTTGATGGTAGTGATAGTGATATAGTAAGTGTTGCTAATGATACTATAACTATACCAAATCACTTCTTTGTTACTGGAGAGAAGATTTCATATGTACATTCTGGGATAGGAAATACTTATGGGGTTGGAATTGCATCTACCTCCTTTGCTGGTGTTGGAGTAACTAATAATATTCCAGGTTCAGATTTATATGTTATTAAAATTAATGATGATAAGATTAAAATAGCAAGAAATGTTGAAGATTCACTTAAAGCTATTCCTGTACCAGTAGATATTACCAGTGTAGGTATTGGAACATCTCATAGGTTTATATCAACTAATCAAAATGCAAAAGTTATAGTTTGTCTTGATAATATTATTCAATCACCTGTTGTATCTACAGCATTAACAACCACCCTTTCTAATATGGTGTGGTCTACTGATGATGTAGTTTATTTCTCAGGCATCACCTCTTTCTATAGTGCTGATATAATTAAGATTAATGATGAAATAATGAAGATTGAAGGTGTTGGTATTGGTAGTACTAATGCTATAAGAGTACGTAGAGAGTGGTTAGGAACTGCTAGTGCTGGACATGGTACTGATGATGTAGTAACTAAGGTTGCTGGTAATTATAATATTGTTCAAAATACTTTAACTTTCTCTGAAGCTCCTTATGGTCTGGTTCCTATAGGATCCACTACTAATCCACCTGATGATAGAGATTGGACTGGAATATCTACAAGTTCTCATTTCCAGGGCAGATCATTTATGCGTTCTGGAATTACAAATAGTTCCAATGAGACATATTATAAGAATTATATTTTTGATGATATTTCAAGTCAATTTAATGGACTTAAGAATCAATTTACTTTAAAATCTGGCGGATCAAATGTAACAGGTATAACATCTGAGGGAGTAGTATTAATTAATAGTGTTTTCCAAGGACGAGGTAATACTTCTGATTATGTTATGGAACAAAGTTCCGGTATTACTTCTGTTACCTTTACTGGATCTGCACAAAATATTGCAAATGATGTAGGAGTTTCAAGTTTCCCTGTAGGTGGAATGATACTTTCTGTGGGTTCTACTGAAGGGTACTATTATCAGCCATTAGTTGCTGCAGGAGGAACTGTAACGGTTTCAACAGCAGGAACAATTCAATCAATTGCTATAGGAAATAGTGGATCAGGATATAGAGCAGGTATTCAAACGGTTAATATTGGTATTCAAACTGAAGGTTTAGATGCTACGTATGTTGTGAGTATTGGTACAGCAACTGTTTCTAGTGGACATGTAACTGGAATTGCTATTACCAATCCTCATATATTCTACAAACCTCGTACCATATCAAATGTTGGTTATAATTCCACTACGGGTTTAAGTACTGTTACGACTTTAACACCTCATGGATTAAATCTTGGTAATCAAATTGCATTATCAGGAATCGCATTTACTTGTTCTTATTCTGGTCCTAAGTCAATTACTGGATTTGCATATAGTGCTGCAAGTGGTATTGCTACTGTTACAACTTCTGGTAATCATGGGTATGCGGTAGATCAAGATGTAATATTTACTGGTATTGCAATGACGTGTGGTTTGGATAATGGTGAATCTGTTCACTACTATCCAAGAGGAGAAGATCCTGCATACGATACTGCAATATCAATTGCATCTACTACCGCTACCACCATTACTCTTGAGGTAGGATATGGTGGTCCTGCTGATCAATTTGCTCATACTTTTGTTGGTGTAGGAACGAGTGCTGTAATTGGAGGTGGTGATTATGATCACCAATTCGTTAGTGCAGCAACTAGCGCAGTGACCTCTGGAGGCGCTTATACGCATTCATTCGTCAGTACAGGCATTGGCACCATAACGGTGACTGGGATAGGTTCTACGACGCCTACAGACGCCACTTATAGTGCTTCTACCGGTGAGTTAGTACTAACGGTTGGATCTGGGCATACCTATACAACTAATAATACTTTAGGGATTGGTACTAATGCACTAATCTTTACTTGTTCGATGGATAATAATACAAGTAATCATGCTTATCCACGTCCAAGTGATCCCATTATTAGTATGGGGACTACAGCAATAACTGCTGTAACTGATAATACCATTACTGTTAATATTGGAGCATCTCCTTTTGTTGGATATAATGTTTCTGATGCATCATATACACCATCTACCGGTAATCTTACTTTAACAATTGGTAATCATAGTCTTACTGGACCAAGTACTCATACTGTTAATAATGCTCAGTATAATCCAGTGACTGGTATTATGACTGTCTTTACACAAGTGGGAAGTGCTAATTCTTTCTCTAGTGGTGATAAAGTCAGATTTGATGATAATTCTTTGACCTTTACTTGCTCAGCAGATAATCATGCTACTAATCACACTTATCCAAGACCAGGTACAGCAACTACTACCGACCCATTCAGTGGAAATTGGAGAACAATTACTGGTATAGGTAGCACATCATTTGAAGTTCAAGTTTTAGATACTGTACCATCAACCAATACTGGAGTGCATACTTTCGTATCTGCAGTATCTGGCGGTCTCTTGAAGATAGGAGAATCAGTTTCTGTTGCTACTGATAGTTTAACCTTTAGATGTGCAATGGATAATTATTCATCCTTGCATAGTTATCCTAGATCAACTGATCCTGGATTTAGTACTTCATTAGGAATTACTTCAACTACTGCTAATACTATTAGTTTACAAGTTGGAATATCCACTATAGTCAAATATGATGTTAGTGCAGCAAATTATAGTGCTAATGTTGGTATTATGACACTTACAATTGGTGCCCATACTTTAACGACTGGAGAGAGTATTAAGTTAGCAACCGAATCTTTATCATTCACGTGTACTAAGGATAGTGGTATTACAACACACAGATATCCTAGAAAACCAGATCCTACCTATAGTGGATCTAGAATTACTGCTGTTCCTAGTAGTACCACATTTGTTACTCACGTTGGCATTTCAACAGTGGAAACATTCTATAAGTCTGGTGGAACAGTTCAGGGTGTTATTATAGCTCCTAGAGCACTTAATAAATCGACAAGTAAATCTGATCCAGCTTATGGAGATGCATTTGTTGCTTCAGTTCTTGATGCTTATAACTTTACAGTTCAAACTGGCATTTCTACACGTTCTCATTTCTATGCAAGAGGTGGTAAGATTGAGAAACCATTAAAGGTAGTATTTGATGAACCACTTTCATATTCTAACCTTCCTCTATACTATAGTTCTGATTCAGTATCTGGGATAGGATCTAATGCAAGAGTTGATGTTGTTGTTGGACAGGGATCAAGTGTAATAGAATTTAATATTATTAATAAAGGTTATGGATATGGTGTTTCTGAAATTTTAACAGTTCCTACTGGAGGATTAACTGGAATACCTACATCTCCAGGATTTGGAAATAAAGAATTCCAGCTTACTATTGATAAAATCTTTAATGATGATTTCACTGGATGGTCTGTTGGTGTTCTAGATGTTCTTGATAGTTTTGATGATAAGTTTGATGGAGAAACTGTTGCTTTCCAATTGACTCAAGGAGGAAATGCTGTTTCTATTAGAGCTGCTAAAGGTTCTAAGATAAACGTAGAAGATGTACTTTTAGTCTTTATAAATGATATACTTCAAGTTCCTGGTAGTGGATATACCTTTATAGGTGGTCAGAAAGCACCTACTAAGGAAGGATACTATTTTGGAGGAGGAAGTATTCTTACTTTCACTGAAGCACCTAAAGCAGGTGACACTTCTAAAATTGTTTTCTATAAAGGAAGTGGTAGTGTTGATGTTGTCTTTAAAGATATACTTGAAACAGTTAAGATTGGTGATGATTTAACTATAGGATATGATGCTTCCCAAGGTCAACCAGCACATTGGCAAGAAGATCCAAGATTGGTTACTCAAATAGATTCTACTGATATTGTTTCTACAACTCCTTATTTTGGACCAGGTAATACTAATGATGAAAATTTAGCAAGACCTGTTGTTTGGTGTAGACAGACAGAAGATAAGATTGTAAATGACCAAGAGATTGGTAAGGATAGAATGTTATATGAACCTAACATTTATCCTTATGGTTATATTATTAAATCCGTTGGTATTGGATCAACAACACTTTATGTTGACAATATTAGACCATTCTTTAATCCTAAGAATGAAAATGATACTGACTTAACATTCCAGAATAAAGTTACTATTCTTTCTCAAGAAGATAAAGTTCCTGCTATAGCAACTTGTACTGTTTCCACCGCCGGAACTATTACAGCAGTAACGATTAGTGATGGGGGAAGTGGTTATGCTTCTGCACCTTCTGTAGTATTTGGTGGTGGAGCTGTTGGTGTAGGAACTTCAGGAACCAATATTACTAATGTGGTTAGTGCAGGGGATACAACTTCATATGATAGTCTATATCAAACCACAATCTCAGCCAGTGGGTCTGGAAGTGGTTATGCTGGAGGATTTGACCTAGGAGGTGCTTATCTACGTTTTGGTGGTTCTGGAACCCCTAGATACGCTCTCTTTAAGTCCATAGATGCAACTAATTCTCAAACTCTAGTTGTTAATGGTATGTATGGAGATGATAGCAATGGCGGTGAAGATCCTGATATGTCTGATGAAACTTTAGATGTATGGTATCAGTTACCAGGAAAAGCTCTTACACCGTTAGATACTAATATTAATAATGGTGTATTAGATACTGCGATAAGCAAAACCATAATTCCTCTAAGTTCTGATGCTTGTCCTACTGCACAAGATTTCTCAATTACATTACCAGATTATGTAAGAGTTCCAGATGTTAAATTTGCACTTTATCAACCAGGACATAGTGGTGCTGGTTATGATCATTATGGAATAAAAACTATTAGTTATCAAACATTTACAGAAACAGCAACAGCAACAGCTTCAATTACTGCTGGAGTAGTTACTTCTATTACTATTACAGGAATTGGAACTGGTTATTATCAAGATAATCCTCCTCCTGTTTTCATTGCACCACCTGTAATGGTTTCTGAAATTGATGGAGTTTCTTCTTACACTGGAGATTCTGGTATTATTGTTGGATTTGGAACTACAACATCTGGTATTGGAACAGTTTCATTTGATTTTTATATTCCACAAGATTCTGATTTAAGAAATACGAATATTGTTAGCACTGCTCTTACAATAAGTTCGATTAATGTTGGTGATTACTTTGTTGTTAGAGATTCCAATATAGGTTTTGCATCTACATCTATAACATCTAGAGATAATGATAACAATATAATCGGAATTGGAACTAAATATGTTGATAATGTTTATCAAGTAGAGAGCGCATCTAGTATTTCAACATCTGTTACTGGAGTAACAACGTATGTTAGAAGAGTATATGCAAATCTTAGTGGTATTGGTACTGGGTGGAATAAGGTAGGAATTACTACCTCAACATATTTTGGAGATTATAGTTGGGGTAAGGTAGATCTTTCTGCTAGAACTAAGAATAATTCATATAATTTCTATGGATTAGATGGTATCGGTGTTGGAGGAACTACTATACCTACTGGTATACATACTTCTGCTATTGTCCAAAGAACAAAGATGTTGAAATCTAAGAATTATGACGGACAAATCATCTAAATAAGTAAAAAACTAGTTACAATGGCTGCAATCATAACTGATCAGATTAGAATATTAAATGCAAGGAATTTTGTTTCTGGTGTAAGTACTACTGGAAGCGGATATTACTCCTTTATTGGTTTGCCAAATCCATCTGATTATCAATCTGATTGGGATACTAATCCACCTTCTCCTAAAGATAGTTTTAATCAGGAGAATGATTATTGGGATACTATGATTGCATTGAAAAAAATTAATTCAGATGATGTTAGGCAAGTTGTTCCGAAGAGATTATGGTCATCGGGAACAACTTATGATATGTACCGTAATGATTATAGTAGATCTAATACTGCAAAAGTTTCTGGTGCAACAAATTTATATTCTGCATCTTACTATGTGATGAATAGTGATTACAGAGTTTATGAATGCCTTCAAAATGGTACTGATCCAGATAATCCTAACGGTAGACCTTCATTAGACGAACCAACCTTTACTGATTTAGAACCAAGAAGTGCTGGTAGTAGTGGTGATGGATACATTTGGAAATATCTTTATACTATTAAACCTAGTGATATTGTAAAATTTGAAGCTACAGATTTTATACCAGTACCTTCCAATTGGGAAACTAGCACCGATAATGCCCCTGTTAGAGATGTTGCTGTAGATGGTTCTGTTAAAATATTAACAATCACTGATCGTGGTGTTGGTATTGGTACAGCAAATAGAACATATACTAGAGTTCCTATTAAGGGTGATGGAACAGGAGCAGAATGTACCATAATTGTTAATGCTGATCAAAAAGTCGATTCAGTAACTGTTTCTAATCAAGGTTCTAATTATACATATGGAAATGTAGATTTGATTGCAGGAGGGGTTCCAACAGGATCTGCCATACCAAAGTTTGATGTTATTATTTCACCTCAAGGTGGACATGGATATAACATTTATAGAGAATTGGGTGCAATGAATGTTCTTTTGTATTCAAGAATTGAGAATGATAATGAAAATCCAGATTTTGTAACAGGTAATCAAATTGCTAGAGTTGGTGTTGTATGTAAACCAACTACCACAGGGTCTTCTCTTTTATCTGCTGACAAGGCAAGTGCTGTATACGCATTAAGACTATCTGGAATTGGATATAGTAGTGCTTCATTTACTGCTGATTCTTATTTCACACAAACTGTTTCAACAGGAACAACAGCAGTGGGTAGAGTTGTTAGTTATGATCAGAATACAGGTGTATTAAAGTATTGGCAAGATAGATCTCTTGCTGGATTTAATACAGTTGGAACAGCACAAACAGATCCTAAATGGGGATTTGATTTAACAGAATTTACTGCTACCCCTTCTACAGGTGGAAGTTTAACTATTGTGCCTTCCAGTGGATCAAATTTAGCAATTGATACGTCCTTCACCGGTGTCTCTACTGTAATAAATAGTAGGACTTACTATCTTGGACAAGAGTTCACTAGTGGTGTTTCTCTTCCTGAAGTTAAAAAATATTCAGGAAATATAATTTATGTTGATAATAGACCATCTATCATTAGATCGTCAACCCAAAAAGAAGATATTAAGGTCATCCTGCAGTTCTAAAGTATTATGCCACAACAAACGAATTTAAATGTAGCACCATATTTTGACGACTTTGACGCTTCTAATGACTATCACAAAGTCCTTTTTAAGCCAGGATACCCTGTTCAAGCTAGAGAGCTAACAACTCTTCAATCAATACTTCAGAATCAGATTGAAAAGTTTGGTAAGCATTTTTTTAAAGAAGGCGCTAAAGTAATTCCTGGAAATACCGGATATACACAGTTATATTATGGTATACAGTTAAACAATAGTTTTAAAGGAGTACAAGTTGCTGCTTATGCAGATCAACTTCTTGGAGCTAAAATTACAGGACAAACATCTGGAGTATCAGCAGTTGTAGATAAGGTATTATTTCCAGAAGAATCTGAAAGAGGTCAGTTAACTCTTTATGTCAGTTATTTAAATTCTAGTACTACAAATAATTCTACTCAAGTATTTGCAGACAATGAGGAATTAGTTTGTAATACTACTATTACTTCAGGTTTGCTTGGTAATACTTCAATACCTTCTGGAGCACCATTTGGAGCAACTATTTCTAATAATGCAGCAGTAACTGGATCATCTTTCCAAATTCAAGAAGGTGTATATTTCTTTCATGGACAATTTGTTGCTGTACAATCAGAAACTCTTATTTTAGATCAATATACTAATAGATCAAATTATAGAGTTGGACTATTTGTTCAAGAAGAAATAGTTAATTCCGATATGGATGAATCCTTGAATGATAATTCTCAAGGGTTTAATAATTATGCTGCTCCTGGTGCAGATAGATTAAAAATTACATGTAGATTATTCAAAAAGGCTTTAAATGATTTTGTAGATGATACATCAGGTTCAACTCCAAATACTGTAGGTCAGTATACTGATGCAACTAGTGTTACTAATATTACCAATGTTAGCGTTAATGCACCATCTCCAGGTGGAGGATATTTTGTTGAGCTTGCCCAAGTTAAGGAAGGTAATTTAAAAACTGTAAGAAAAGCTGCAGATGATTATAGTTCTAATTTCTTAGAGATTCTTGCAAGAAGAACTTATGCAGAATCAGGGGATTATTATGTAAAACCATTTGATCTTAATGTTCTTAATTCGTTAAACAATAATATTGGAAATAGAGGAATTTATCAAGAAGGTCAATTTACACAGGGAGGATCTACTCCAACTGATAATTTATCTCTATATAAACTTTCTCCAGGTAAAGCTTTTGTTCGTGGATGGGAAATCGAAACAACTAATGCATCTTTTTTAGATGCAGAGAAACCAAGAACAGTTAAAACTATAGAAGATCAGACGATAATTTATAATACTGGTCCTACTTTAAAATTAAATAGGAATTATAGATCTCCAACCATCGGAATTGGAAATACTTATGTAGTAAGTTTGCGTAATGAAAGAGTTGGATATTCATCCGAATCCTTACCTGGAAAAGAAATTGGAGTTGCTAGAATATATGATTATACTCTAGAGTCTGGATCATATAATACAACAAACGATAAGTTAAATGAATGGGATATTTCTCTTTATGATGTACAGACAATCACAGAAATTGCTGTAAATGAATCAATAACATTAAGTGTCCCCACTTTTATTAAGGGTGTACGTAGTGGAGCAACTGCTTTTCTTAAAGATTCAGTTTCTGCTGGTACAGCTTTAACTGTTTATGAAACAGAAGGAGATTTTATTTTAAATGAATCTCTTAATATTGATGGTGTTGCAAATGGAAGAATTGCAATAGCAATTACTGCTTCATCAATAGGAGATGTAAAGTCTTTATATGGAACTAATAACGGTGTTGTTGGACTTAATACTTTTAGTGCTGATGTAATTCAATCTACATCTTTCAACGTAGGAATTGCCACTATTAGTCCTTTTGCAGGTGCTACTGGAATAAGCACTGTAAAGAGTCCTAATGAACTCTTCCCTGGGAATTTATTTAAGGAAAATAATTTAGTTCAATTTAGTGATCCAACAGTTCCTAATATTCCAACTATTGCTAGAGTTGTTAGTGTAGGTTCAAGTCATATTACTATTGCAGGTATTGCGACTGTAAGTGATATAGTTAATGGTAAATTACCTTCGGCTTCATTAGATGTAACTGATTTTAAACTTTTAACAACTAATTTACAACCAAATTCAGATAACGCTCTTTATACTAAACTTCCTAAAGATAATATATCTAATGTCAATTTAACTGATGCTTCTATTACAATAAGAAAAACTGAATCGGTTAATATTTCTGGTAATCAATTATCTGATTTTGTTTATGCTGGTACAGATGAAACATTCATACCTTTTGATGAAGAAAGATATTCTTTAATAAGATCTGATGGAACCACAGAAGTTTTAACAACCGATAAAGTTATAATATCAGCAGGGGGAACTAGATTACAGATTCTTAATTTGGGAAGTAATGATACTGCTGCGACTCTTGTTACTACCTTAAAGAAATTAAAACCAAAAGCAAAGGTAAAAATAAAGAATAGGGTTAATTCTTTAACAGTTAGTAAGTCGATTAATCCACAGTCTGGAATTGGAACAACAAATGCCAATGATGGATTGGATTATGGTGCTGGAACGTTCCCATATGGAACTAGAGTTCAAGATGAGCATTTATCTTTGAATACTCCAGATATAATTAAAATTCATGCAGTATTTGAATCTGCAGATACCAGTGCTCCATCAGCACCTAAAGCACTTCTTACTTCTATTAAGAGTGCATCTTCAACTACTGCAGAATTGATAGTTGGAGAATATGTTGTTGGTCAGACGAGTGGTGCTTATGCAATTGTTGCTGAAAAATTAAGTAATTTACAAATTTCCTTTATTTACAAAAATGATAATAGATTCAAAGAGGGTGAGACTATTATAGCTCAAGAATCTAATGTTGAGGGAACTATTGTTACATTAGATAGTCCAAGTTTTAATATAACCAACAGTTATAAATGGAATGCTGGACAAGAAAATACTTTTTATGATTATGGAACACTTATAAGAAAGTCAACTGCTGAAAATCCATCACGACAACTCAAAGTATATTTTGCGAATGGATACTATGAATCAACTGATGATGGTAATATTACTACGATTGAATCATATGATACATATGATTATGCTACAGAATTAGGATCTGTTGATGGTAATTCTGTCTCTGATATTATTGATATCAGACCTAGAGTTTCTGATTATACTGTTGCTGCTGGAACAAGATCTCCTTTAGAATTCTATGGAAGAACTTTTAATGGAGCAGGTCAAACAGGATCTTTCCTTGCTTCTGATGGAGATATTAAAACAAGTTTCTCCTTCTATCTTGGAAGAGTTGATAGAATTTTCTTAACAAAAGATGGTGATTTTGTAATTAAGTATGGAACTCCTTCTGAAAAACCAGAAAGACCCGGACCAGTTGATGATGCTCTGGAAGTTGCTAAAGTAACTCTTCCACCATATCTTTATGATGTTTCTGATGCTGAAATTGAATTCTTAGATCATAAGAGATTTAGAATGGTTGATATTAAGGGTCTTGAATCTAGAATCAAGAATCTTGAGTATTACACTGCTTTGTCTCTCGCAGAAATTAATACTGCAAATATGTTCATTCCAGATGAAGATGGATTGAATAGGTATAAGTCTGGATTCTTTGTAGATAATTTTACAGGATTCTTAGCACAAGAAGATAGAACACAAATTAATAACAGTATTGATAGAAAGCGTAAGGAAGTACGTCCAAGACACTATACAAATGCAGTTGATTTAGGGCTTGGTCCGGTTACTAATCTAGATTCAACATCAGATCTTAACTTCCTTGATGATCCAAATAATATTAATATCACAAAACAAAATGACATTGTAACTCTTCGATATGATGAAGTTGTATGGTTGGAACAGAATTTTGCAACTAGGTCTGAAAGTGTAACTCCATTTCTTATTAGTTTCTGGCAAGGAACTATGGAATTGACCCCAGCATCTGATACTTGGGTTGATACTGTAAGATTAGAAGCTAAGATCATTCAGCAAGAAGGAAATTATGCAGAAACTTTAGCAGCTGCTGGTAGACAAGGATTGGTAGATCCTCAAACAGGATTTGGTCCAATGATTTGGGATTCTTGGCAGACTAACTGGACTGGGACTGATGTTATAGAAACTACTAGAACTAGAAATGAACGTATTGGATGGAGAGGACAAGGACCTGGTGGTAGAGCACAAGCGTATATTGGAGATCTTACTGATAGAACAATTGAAGAAACCTTAAGAGAAAGAGTAGATACTGGTAGAAGATCTCGCAGAGGATCAAGAACTACCATTGTTGAACAATTCGACCAGCATTCAGTGGGAGATAGAGTCATAAGTAGAGATCTTGTACCATTTATGAGAGCTCGAAATATTGAATTTGTCACTAAACGTATGAAGCCATTGACAAAGATGTATGGATTCTTTGATGGTGTTGATGTTACAAAGTATTGTGTACCAAAACTACTTGAAATTAATATGACTTCTGGTACATTCGAAGTTGGTGAGACAGTTATAGGTACTGTTCAGGAAGTTGGTCTTGGTAATGATCAGTATGGTAATGCACAATTAACTACTCCTGGTATAACTTTTAGAGTTGCACAGTCCAATCATAAAGAAGGACCTTATAATATTCCAACATCAATTTATACTGAAAGTCCATATAATAATACTGTTCTTCAGGAATCATATTCTTCTACATCAACAATTCTGAATGTAGATACATATTCTCTTGCGAATGAATCCCAAGGAGCATATTATGGTTGGGTCGAAAATGGGATGAAACTTGTTGGTAAATCTAGTGGAGCACAAGCATCTATTACCAACGTACGTCTTATTTCTGATTTAGGGGCTTGTCTTATAGGTAGTCTTTATCTACCAAATCCAAATGGTATTAATCATCCTAGATTTGAGACAGGAACTAAGGTCTTTACTTTAGTTAATGATGAAGATAATGACCAAGATTTGGCAACAACTATTGCAGAAGAAAGTTATTCTGCTGCAGGAACTTTAGAAACAGTTCAGGAAAATATTATTTCTGTTAGGAATGCTAGAGTAGAACAGAAACAAGAATTTAAAGAAAGAGCAATTACCAGAACTACTGGTATGCAAGTTGTTAATTCAAGAGTGGTTTCTGAAAGGACTAGACATAATGTAGTTGTTGGGTGGTATGACCCATTAGCACAATCATTCTTAGTTGATGAGGATGAAGGTGTATTTGTAACGAGTTGTGATGTATTCTTCCGTTCTAAGGATGACATGGATATACCATTGGTATTCCAGTTAAGAACAATGAAAGGAGGATTCCCAACACAACATGTTGTTCCTTTCTCTGAAATTGTATTGGATCCGATTGATATTGTTACATCTGGTGATGGATCACAAGCTACTACTGTTGAATTTAAAGCACCTGTTTATCTTGAAGGTGGATTAGAATATGCTATCTGTTTAGCATCTAATTCAACCAAGTACAGTGTTTATATCTCTAGAATTGGTGAAAATGATCTTCTTACTCAAACCTTTATTTCTAATCAACCATATCTAGGTTCTTTATTCAAATCACAGAATGCTTCCACATGGGAAGCAAGTCAATGGGAAGATCTTAAATTTACTCTTTACAGAGCAGATTTTGATGAATCTGGAACAGTAGAATTTTATAGTCCAGAACTTACAAAGGGTAATAATCAGATTCCGGTACTTATGCCAGATTCTTTGAATATAATTTCAAGGGAAGTGAGAGTTGGTCTTGGTACTACAATAGCCGATATTGGTTATGAATTTGGAAATGTTGTATCTCAGTTGACTACAAATGCTACTGGTACATTAATAGGAGTTGCTGGTTCTGCATCTGGAACTTTAAATATAACCAACGCTGGTATAGGATATACTCCTGCTGACGGATCTAGAACTGTTTCTGGTGTTAACCTTGTTACTGTAACTGGTAACGGAAGAGGTGCTACGGGAGATATTAGTATTAAAGATGGTGTTGCTATTGCTGCAACTATTATTGGTGGAGGATCTGGATATCAAGTAGGTGATGTTGTTGGATTTACTACTCTTGGAGTTAATTCTGTAGGTAGAGATTGTCGTTTATCCATTGTTTCTATTGGTATGACTAGTGAATTGATCTTGAATAATGTTCAAGATAATTTTGTTGTTGGAGCTGCTAAGACTATCCAATACACCAATAGTGCTGGAAATACAGTAAATCTGAATGCTAGCTGGGGTGGAAATGTTCAAGTTTCTTCTCTAACCAATGTTAGTGATGGTTTACATATAAAGGTTGATCATCAGAATCATGGAATGTACTTTACTGATAACCTTGTTGCAATTTCTGATGTACAATCAGATATCAAACCAACTAAACTTAGTGTTGCTCTAGATGTAGGAGCAGTGGATGCTGTATCAGTAGACAGTGCATCTAACTTTGGAACATTTGAAAATGTAGGTGTCGGAACTACTAATTATGGATATCTTCAAATTGGTGAAGAAATTATTTCTTATGAATCAGTTTCAGGTAATTTAATTGGTATATCGACTAGAGGATCCAATCCTACTTCATATCCAGTTGGAACTCCTGTTTACAAGTATGAATTGGGTGGAGTATCTTTGAATAGGATAAATAAGACTCATGATTTGAATGATCCAAGTGTTTCAAATCCAATTACTTTTGATTCCTATTATGTTAAATTGGATATGTCACAAGATGGTACAGAAAGAACTTCTGGGGGATATCCAAAACTTTATTTAAATTCAACCAAATCTACTGGTGGAAATAGGATAAGATCTACTCAAAATATGCCATTTGAAGTTATTACTCCAAGTGTTCAGAATTTATCTATTCGTGGAACTTCAGTTACTGGAGAAATTAGAACTATTACAAGTTCAAGTATGAGTGGAAACGAGATTCCATTTGTTGATAATGGTTATGAGTCTATTACTTTGAATAAAACAAATTACTTTGATAGTCCTAGAATGATAGCATCCAAGATTAATGAAGATCTTAAGTTGGATAATATTCCAGGTAATAAGTCATTGAATATGAGATTATATCTCAATACTACTAATACTAAGTTAAGTCCTGTAATTGACGCTCAGAGAGTAAGTACTATTCTTACTTCAAATAGGGTTAATAGTGTAATAACAGATTATGCTACAGATAGTAGAGTTAAGACAATTGCTAATGATCCAACAGCATGTCAGTATATTTCTAAGGAAATTATCTTAGAAAATTCTGCTACTGCCATTAAGATATTTGTGGATGCTTATATTAATGTTAATTGTGATATCAGAGCATTCTATGCCATTAGTAATAAAGAAGGATCTGATCCTGTTTTCGTACCTTTCCCAGGATATTCAAATCTTAATTCTAAGGGAGAAATAATTGCGTTGAAAGATAGTAATGGTCAGTCTGATGTGTTTATTCCTAAGTCAAATACTTATGGATTTGATGGTGGGGATTTAGATTTTGTAGAACATGTATTTACTGCTGATCCATTACCTTCATTTAGAAGGTATAGAGTTAAAGTTATTTTAACTTCAACCAACCAAGTTTATGTACCAAGAATGAAGGATTTACGAGTAATGGCACTAGCTTAATATGGATTTAACTAAAGTAAAGGACCATAGTGATCTTGCAAGAGATCCAAATACTAACTCAATAGTTAATATTAATTCTACGGGATATGCAAAGTATGTTGCAAGTCGTAAGATAAAAAGTGAAAAGAATAAGCAAGTGCTATCTATGGAAGAAGACCTTTCTAACTTAAAGGATGAGATGAATGAAATAAAATCTCTATTAAAGGAGTTAGTTAATGGCAAGTAAGAATTTAACATTTGATCCAACTGCAGGAGTACCATACTCAGCTAATTTAACCATCTATGGTGGTGCAAATTTCAATGCAAATTTCACTGTTGTTGATACATCAAATGCTGCTTATAATTTTACTGGATGGACTGGATCTGCTCAGATGGCAAAAAGTGTTGCTGTGGGAGCAACTCTAGGAGTTACAACAACTTTTACAGTAGGATTTACAAGTGCTTATGATGGAAAATTTAAGTTATCTTTAGGATCGACTGGAACAAGATCTTTAAAAGAAGGTAGATATGTTTATAATGTTTTGGTGAGTTCTGGATCAACAATATATAATATTGTTAATGGTAATATTCTAGTATATTCGGGTATTGCTTCAGCCCCATCCTAAATATAACAAGGGGTAAGTAGGGTAAATGCAACCATCAAGTAGATCAGAATTAAAAACATACTGTTTACGGCAACTAGGGGCCCCAGTGCTGGAAATTAATGTTGCGGAGGAGCAGTGTGATGATATTATTGATGATGCCCTTCAGTATTTTCAAGAGAGGCATTTTGATGGTGTTATTAGAAATTATTTAAAGTATAAAGTAACCCAAAACGATATTGATAGAGGAAGAGCAAGAGGGGGAGATACTGGTAATTCCGCAGGTATAACAACAACCACTGCTACTTCTACAGTAGGTATTTCAACAACTTTTAATTGGGAAGAAAATAGTAATTTCTTAGAAGTTCCACCATCAGTTATTGGAGTGACAAAAATATTTCATTTTGATGGTAGTAATACAGTTACTAATAATATGTTTAGTGTGAAATATCAGATGTTTTTAAATGATATTTACTATTGGGGTTCTACTGAATTATTAAGTTATGCAATGATGAAAAGGTGGTTAGAAGATATTGATTTCCTATTAACTACTGAAAAACAAATAAGATTTAATCAAAGGCAAGATAGATTATATCTTGATATTGATTGGGGAAGTGTTACAAAAGATGATTGGTTTGTAATGGATTGTTTTAGAACTATTGATCCTAATGATTTCACTAGAGTTTGGAACGATTCATTTTTAAAAAAATATACGACTGCTCTTCTTAAGAAGCAGTGGGGTCAAAATTTACTTAAGTTTCAAGGGGTTAAATTACCTGGAGGGGTTGAATTAAACGGACGGCAAATCTATGATGATGCAGAAAAAGATCTTGATATCATTAGAGAGCAAATGTCCAGTACTTATGAACTTCCACCTCTAGACATGATAGGTTAATATCATGGCACTTAATCCATACTTTCAACAAGGGGCAAAGACTGAACAGAATCTGATTCAGGATCTTATCAATGAACAATTGAAGATGTATGGTGTTGAGGTGCATTATTTGCCCAGGAAGTATGCTGAGACAAAAACTGTACTTAAAGAAGTAATTGAATCTGTATTTGATGATGCATATCCAATTGAAGCATATTTGGATAATTTTGATGGTTATGCAGAGAATCCAGTTTTCTTATCAAAATTTGGTATTCAGGCAACTAATGAAGTAACTTTAATTATTTCTAGAGAAAGATTTGAAAGTTATATTTCACCATTAATGAAGAATGAGGAAAATATAAAATTATCAACCAGACCTAAGGAAGGAGATTTAATATATTTTCCATTAGGAGATCGTTTATTTGAAATTAAATTTGTAGAACATGAGAAGCCATTTTATCAACTTCAAAAGACATATGTTTATACACTGAGATGTGAACTCTTCCGTTATGAGGATGAAGTTATTGATACTGGAATTTCTGAGATTGATGATGAATTGACTGGAGATAGTAGTTCCGGAGAGACTGAAGATGGTATTTCAACACTCTTGGGAGCATCTCAAACACTTACCATGGTTGGTACTGGTGTAACCGCTGCTGCATATACTGGTTTTATTTCTTCAGGTGCTATTAATTACTTTGAAATAGAGAATCGTGGTGGTGGTTATACAAGTATTCCTTACATTGGGGTATCTTCTTCTCCAGGGGTTACTGGTATAGCTACAGCGAATATGATTGGTGGAATTCAGTATTGTGAATTAAATGTAAGTTCTAATGCACAATCTGTCCAAGCAGTTAGAGTAATTAATCCAGGTGCTGGATATACAGTTGCTCCAGGAGTAGCATTGACTGGAGGCGGTACTGGTGGAAGTGGATTTGCTGGAACTGCTTATATTGCTGATGGCACATTGGGTATTGTAACAGTTACTACTAGTGGTGGTGGATTTACTACTACACCAACTATCACATTCCCTGCTCCTGATTCAATTGCTAAGACAGGAATTGGTACAACTGCTACTGCCGTGGCTGTCATTAATACTGCAGGAGCAGTAACAGATGTTTGGTATACAAATACTGGTGTTGGTTATACTGCAGGAGATTTGCCAGTTTATGCTACATTCTCTCTACCTTCAATGGATTCTGTTGGCAATTATATCTTTAATGAGGTTGTTACAGGAAGTACGAGTGGTGTAACTGCTAGGGTAAGAACGTGGAATGCTGTTACAAATATATTGGAAGTTAATACAGTTTCTGGAACTTTTGTACTTGGTGAGAAATTGGTAGGCGGAACATCAGGTGCTTCACGAGCATTAAGACTTGCTGATGTACAACCACCCGATGATGGATTTGCAGATAATACTAATATAGAAATAGCAGCAGATGAGATCTTAGATTTTAGTGAAATTAATCCTTTTGGTATTCCATAAATATAATATACTAGGTCTATAACAATGTTTGAGTATTTTTATAACGAAATTCTGCGGAGAACCATTATTTCCTTTGGTACTCTTTTTAATGGAATTTCGATAACCCATACAGATTCTAATGATGCATCAGTTAGCGTTACTAGGGTTCCTTTGGCATATGGACCTACTCAAAAGTTTTTGGCAAGACTTCAACAATCACCTGATCTGAATAAGGCAACTCAAATAACATTGCCAAGAATGTCCTTTGAATTTACTGGACTTACTTATGATCCTTCTAGAAAGGTTACTACTACTCAACAGTTTACAGTAAAAGATCCTGATACTGGTACTGAGACTAAAAAGTCATATATGCCAGTTCCTTATAATATGCAATTTGAACTTGCTATTATGTGTAAATTGAATGATGATGCATTACAAATTGTAGAGCAGATTTTACCTTATTTTCAACCCGCATATAATGTTACTGTTACTTTGGTTGATAGTATAAAAGAGAAGAGAGATGTACCAATTATATTGGAGAATGTAACATTCCAAGATGATTATGAAGGAGATTTTAATTCAAGAAGAGTTCTTTATTATACATTAAGATTTAGTGCTAAGACATATCTATTTGGTCCTGTTTCTACTGCTACGAAGGATATCATCAAGAAGACAAGTGTTACCTATCTTTCTGGAGATTCCAAGAGTGTACAAAGAGATATTACTTATTCTGTTCAACCAAGAGCAATTAAGGATTATACAGGAGATGTAATTACTACATTAACAGAGGATATTGCAGTTGATGTAGTGGTAATTCCAGTTGCAGATGCAAGTAGTATATCTACAAAAACTTACTATGATCTAGGGGGAGAGGAAGTATGGGTTAAATCTATAAGTGGTAATAAATTAACAGTTGAGAGAGGAAAAGATGGAACTACTATTAAGGCACATTTGAAAGGAGATCCTGTTAAGGGTATTACAGATGCAGATGATGCGTTAATAGAAACTGGAGATGACTTTGGATTTGATGGGTCAGTAGAAGGATTTGTTTAATTATGAAGATGACAAAACAACTAGATGATACTTTTAATATAACTCCTACTGTAGTAGAGGAAGAAACACAAATTATTGAAAGAGAAAAGCCGGATAGGCTTACTAAAGATGATGTTGAAAAAGATTATGAATATACAAGAGGTAATTTATATTCTATTATTGAAAAAGGGCAAGAAGCTATTAATGGCATTTTAGAACTTGCTGAAGAAAGTCAAATGCCTAGAGCATATGAGGTTGCTGGTCAATTAATTAAAAGTGTTTCTGATGCAACCGATAAATTAATGGATTTGCAAAAGAAATTGAAGGATGTTAATGAGGAAGAGAAAAAGGGTCCATCTAATGTTACTAATGCTCTTTTTGTTGGATCTACAGCAGATCTAGCAAAACTAATCAAAAAGCAAGATGCTAAAGTATGAAACAAATTAAATTCATAGATACGAAATCAATTACTGGACCTGCAACTGTTGGTATTTTTACTGTTGGAGTTACAGAAACTGCTGCTGGTGTGGGTATTGCAACAACATCTTATATTAGTACAGTATTGATGCATAATGCTGGAGTTCATACTTGTACTTCATCTCTTTACATTTACCCTCATACTGAAGAATCTAATGGTGGAGCTGGAGTGAGTGCATATCGATTAATAAGAACTGATCTTATTCCTAGTCAAACATATACTTATGAGAATATTTGGCCATTTGTACTAACAGATAGACAAAAATTAGTTGTAGAAGTTACAGGTATTGGTAGTGTTGTTAATTATCATGTTCTTGGAGGAGAAGAGTAGATTGTCTAAATAAGACAGGGAGAGAAATCCCACAGTACCCACACTACTAATAACATGTCTGACGACAATCTTGAAAATTTACCCTCGATTAATGATTTTTTAGAGGAATCAGAAGTATTACCGTCAGTTGATGAGTTTATAGAAGAAGAAAAAGAAGAAGAGATATTAGAAGAGACAATAGAAGAACCTGCAATAGAAGCAAAAGCAGCGGATCTTACAGAAGTATTACGTCTTATCAGTGACGTAAGAAGGGATATTCCAGACATTCCTGAAATTAAATCATATGATGAGCCATTACAACAACTTTCAGAACAACTTGAATTAGTTAGAGAGAGTATTCCAGTTGTTCCAGAACCAAAAAGTTATGATAAAGAGGTTGAATCTATATGTGAACAAATTGATTTTATAAAAGAACATATTTCTGGACTTCCAGAAGTAAAATATTATGATGATCAATTATCTGAATTAGACGATAGAATTGATATTCTTAAGGAAAATATTCCTGAAATTCCTGAACCAAAATCATATGATTCAGAAATAGCATCTATTTCTGAGGAGATTGAAAAAGTAAGATCTGAAATTCCTAATTTACCTCAATGGGTTAATGAGGATAGCCTTCCTGATCTTTCTTGGGTGGGTAGAACTTTTAGTGTAATAGATGAGGATGTTACCAAGGTTAATGATGCCTTACATACAGTTAAAGATAGATTAAAGTGTGAAGTTGACCAAATTACAGAAACAATAAGCACTAAAGAGTTTGAAACAGGGGTTGAATTTGCTGGTGTTAGAGAAAATATAAAAGAGGCTAATGAGAAACATGAGGATCTAAAAAAGAATTTAGAAGATATTACTGATAAAATATATGATGAATTAAAAGAAGCTGCTTTACAGATTAATAGTCATCATAGAGAATTTAAAGATGATGATAATAAATTAAAAAAATATATTTTAGGAAAGTATGAGGTTTTAAAGAATAATATTGATGAACAAATAAATGAATTTAATACTAAAAATATTGAATCTCAAAATATCATTACAGATTCTCTAAGAGAATATTTTGATAGTTTAAAGGAAGAAATTGGGAATCTTCCAGAAGTAAAATATTATGATGAAGATGTTGACGGTCTTAGAAAAGATGTATCTCAGTTAAAACAAAAGAGAGAAGAGCAAGGACTTAATATCACAGAACTCTATAAGATTGTTGAAGAGTTAAGGGGTAATCAACAAGAGTTAACTGAGATTTATAATGACCGTCCTATTGGACCAGACCCTAAGGAGAAGCAAGGTCAGGATCCTCTTACTCCAACAGATCAAAAGTTTGCTACTCTTAAAGACTTAGCAGCAAACTATAGATTATTTGTTAACAGAGTTGAGCAACAGTTATACACCATTGGTGGAGGTGGTGCAGGATTTATTAAAGATCTTGCTGATGTTAATATTGATGGATTAGCGAATAATGATACTTTAGTATGGAATGCCACCACTAGTATGTGGGATGTTGGAGCAAGTGTTGCTGGTGCTGGAGGGACATGGGCATCTAATATTGTTGGTGTTAGTACTACGAAAAATGTTGGTATTGGATCTACTACAGCTAGTTCTGATTATGCATTACATGTTACTGGTGATGGTTATTTTACTGGTAATATTTCCGCTGGAGGAACTATTACATATGAAGATGTAGTTAATATAGATTCTATTGGTATTATTACTGGTAGGCAAGATTTAGATATTCAACGCAATGCTCAAATTGTTGGATATTCTACTTTCGGATCTAGTAATGGAATAGGAACCGTTCATATTGGTATTGGTTCTACTGCTTTAATGGTCGATGGTGATGCCAGAATTATTGGTATTCTTACTGTAGGTAGATCTTCTATTGTTCTTGACGGTGATGAAAATACAGTTACTTCTGGTATTGTTACCTTAACCAATTCAACTATCTACATTGGTGATAATGTAAGTATTAGTGGCAGTTCATCTGGTATTAACTCTGCACCAAATGTAATTTATGTTGCTAAAGATGGTCTTGATACTAATAATGGTACATCAATTGACAATGCATTCTTAACAATTTCTGGAGCAGTAGGTGTTGCTCAATCAGGAACTACTATTAAAGTTCTTTCAGGAAAATATGCAGAAAGTAATCCAATAGAAGTTCCTGCTTTTGTATCAATTGTTGGTGATGACCAAAGAACAGTTCAGGTAAGTGGTCTTACAACAACTAGTGATATTTTCCATGTTAGAAAAGGCAGTAAATTAGCAAACATGACATTTAAGGATCATGAAGCTCCTGGTGCTGCTGTTGCTTTCCCAACAGGTGATGACATAGCAGAAAACGTAGGTGGGGGTAAGTGGAAAGGTCCTTATATCCAAAACTGTACTAGTGATACTACTACAGGTACTGGATGTTATATTGATGGAGACCAAGCACAATTATTGAAAGCGATGAACATAGATGCTTTCACTCAATATAATCAAGGTGGTGTTGGAGTTGCTGTAACTAATGGTGGATTTGCTCAGT